>Ga0207671_10002815_pt1 | contig 18093 bp, 10 predicted proteins | sample KBSC24metaG_FD_184352 | JGI IMG/M metagenome (GOLD analysis project Ga0207671, IMG submission 184352) | Corn rhizosphere microbial communities from Kellogg Biological Station, Michigan, USA - KBS C2-4 metaG (SPAdes) (version 2) | ecosystem: Host-associated > Plants > Roots > Rhizosphere > Soil... | reverse complement strand
TAGCGAAGGACATTTTGGTGGAATCATGGATTCCCGCTTCGCCGACATTTTCGATACCGATGGTTGCGTCGTGGATGGGGCACCTGAGTCGTGTGGTGTCGCCGCAGCAATGGTTACTTTTGGCACTGGGCTGTCAAGGGGTATGCTATCGACCACCTTTAATATGGCGAGCTTTGCTCAATCCTTGCCGCTCAAGGTTGCTTCGCCTGACCAACTCACCCTCACCTTCAATGTTTCGGGCACCGAAGGTAGGACCACTTACGAAACAGTTTGGAGTGATTATTTGAATCAGTGGGTGCCAATGACACCAACCGCGTATTCCGGAATAGCGCCAATGATTACCTCCTCCGCATTTACACTCTCTTCAGCAGTACCGCAGAAGCCTAACAGGACACCATTATCTGCTGAAGAAATTGCTCAGCTTGAGAACGCTGTCAAAACGCTTTTAGACCGGGATAGCTGCGCGAGGTTCGTCGCTGGAGTGCTTCAGAAGCTGGGCTCAGAACTCGGTCTCATGGATATCATCAAAGCACTAAAAAACCGGGGTATCGATAGAAGTGGTGCAGGCGGCTTTGGCCGGAGGCTAATCTCAAAGCGGGCGGCCGAAGCAGAGGGCGCAGTCGCATATGGGAATCCTCAGATCGACATTAATTACAAGATCGACCCCACTGTTGCAAATGTGCCTGTATTCATTAGGAACGTTGGCTTGACGGTTCTTCATGAGATCTTTCATGTTGCCGGTAGTGGCGCGAGTCATTGGAAGATGCTAGTAGCTGGCTACGCCGTCGCCTCAGAGATGCATCTCAAACTGGGCCGAAAACCGTCTGACACGGATCCAACTCAGGGAACGCCAGATCCAAATGATCCGGACGGAGTGGAATTCGACTCCTATTTGTGGCAAACCTGCAATAACATGAGGTGAGTATTGTGACTATTATCGGCGGAGTATTAGCATTGAGCATTGTGGTCAACCATGTCTGCATACAAGAGCTAAACGCTTCTAATAAGTCTACTAGCACAAGAGACCGCGGCCTGGTAGTAACTCGCTCGCCTGACCAGACCTTTATTTTATTTGACGCTTATGAAGCAGGAATTGATGCGAAAGAAATGCGAGCGCGATTGCATTGGGTGGCAGTATTTCTCAAAAAAAACCCGAACTTCAATGGATTTATAGTCTCATATGCGGGTCAAAGTGCATGCGCCGGTGAAGCTATTAAGCGCGCTAAGACAGCGACGCAGTTTCTCATAAAGAACGAAGGAGTGAGATCCAAACAACTCAAAATCGTTGATGCTGGTTATCGGAGCAACTGGGTCATCGAATTCTGGTACGGCCCTATGAGGGCGAAAGGGCAACCATCACCAACAAGCGCAATTGATCGCAGCGCCGTAAAAATTACAAAGGCATGTTCGGATATAATTTCGCTCCATTGACGCTTACGAAACAGTTTGGAGTGACTATGCATAGCAACGGGCACCCCGCACATCTACAGCGTATGCTCCAATGGCGCCAACAGCATCAGCACCTGTACCGCAGATTTCATACAGATGCCTCCACCTTCCCAACCCCCGCTTGACGCACCGCAGCGCGCATGCTACGTTGCCGATTCACCTTGTTATTACTGATCGAAACATGCGTGACGCTCATCTCTGGCGTGCGTGGTGAGTAACTTGACGGCAACGGCTCCGCAGCTAAAACAGACCCCACTCAATAGCGCCCACCGGCAGGCAGGTGGGCGTATGGTCGACTTCGGCGGCTGGGATATGCCTGTGCAATATCCCGCGGGAACGATCGAGGAACACCTGCGCACACGCACCCACGCCGGACTCTTCGACGTTTCTCACATGGGCGAGATCGACGTCCGCGGCTCAGATGCGATCGCCTTCGTCAACCGCATAACGTCCAACGATGTCACGAAACTAATCGACGGCCAGGCACACTACTCAGCGCTGACCACTCCAAAAGGAACCGTCATCGACGACCTGCTCGTGTATCGCCTCGCCCAAGATCACCTTTTGCTCGTCGTGAATGCCGGCACAACAGAAAAAGACTGGGATTGGATCAAGTCGAACCACGCGGCTGAGTCAGTTAAGTTGAACAACGTCAGCGCCGACTATTGCCAACTCGCACTGCAAGGCCCGGACGCACAATCAATCCTGCAAAAGTTGACCGACCTGCCGCTTGACCAGATCAAGTATTACCAGTTCAGGCCTGGCAGTGTTGATGGCGTTGAGGGAATTGTTTCTCGCACCGGTTATACAGGTGAAGACGGATTCGAGGTTTATGCACCGGCGCATCGTGCGGAACAGTTGTGGAACAAGATTCTTGACGCGGGCAATGCCGGCACACCCACAGGTGCTCTACCTTGCGGTCTCGCAGCGCGCAACACACTTAGACTCGAGGCCGGCATGTCGCTCTACGGTCACGAGATCGACGAAACAACCACGCTCCTCGAAGCGAATCTCGGTTGGATTTGCAAACTGGATAAGGGCGACTTTATCGGTCGCGAATCACTCGCGCGCCAGAAAGCTGACGGCGTGAAGCGCAAGCTGGTGGGATTTGAAGTAACTGACCGCGGCATCGCGCGCGACGATCAGGAAGTCGTAATTGACGAAAAGCGTGTCGGGAAAGTGACGTCAGGCAGTCCCGCACCTTTTCTGAAAAAGAATATTGGCCTCGCATATGTGCCTGTCGAACACGCGAACGCCGGCCAGCAGATAAAGATCGACGTGCGCGGCAAGCTTGTGGGCGCGCAGATTGTGAAGACGCCGTTCTACAAGCGGGCCAAGTAAGACAGATTGACCAGATAAACAGGATGGAGGATCCATGGCGAACGTTCCGGAAGACCTGCACTACAGCAAAGATCATGAATGGGTGAGAGTAGAAGGCAATGAGGCCGTCATCGGCATCACCGATTATGCTCAAGACTCGCTGGGTGACGTAGTGTACGTCGAGTTGCCGAAGGCAGGCGATGAATTTGCCGCGAATGAATCTTTTGGTTCGGTCGAGTCAGTGAAAGCAGTGTCGGAAGTTTTTTCTCCCGTGGCCGGCACGGTTGTAAAGATCAACGAATCGCTCGCCGACGAGCCTGAAACCGTCAATTCCGATCCCTACGGAACGGGATGGATGATCCGCGTGAAGATGTCGAACCCAGGCGAGGTCGACAGTTTACTAACCGCCGCGGAGTACGAAGATTTTACGAAAGCTGAGACAGAATAATCTTGCGCTACATTCCTAACTCGCCGGAAGAGCGCAAGGAAATGCTCCAGGCAATTGGGCTCGAATCGGCTGAAGCACTGTTCGATTCCATTCCTCAGGATTTACTCTTAAAGCGACCTCTCAACACGCCCGCGGCACTTTCAGAAACCGAGCTACTCAATAGGTTCGAACAAATGGGCGCACGCAATACCGGAGCTCAACGCACGAGCTTCATGGGCGGCGGTGCTTACTCGCATTACATTCCGACCATAGTCGATCACATTCTCTCGCGCTCTGAGTTTTTCACTGCTTACACGCCATACCAACCAGAAATCTCCCAGGGCACTCTGCAAACAATCTTCGAGTTTCAAACGCTGGTGTGCCAGTTAACCGGAATGGAAGTGGCGAACGCTTCGATGTACGACGGTTCGACAGCACTCGCCGAGGCGGTGTTGATGGCTGAGCGAGTTACGAAACGATCGAAAGTCGTCGCCTCGAGCGCCGCACATCCCCAGTATCTCGAAGTGGTAAGGACGTACGTTCAGCATGCGGGCATTCATCTGGAACTCGCGCCGTTTGACGAACACACAGGCCATACAAGAAAGGCGTTGGCCGCGGCAGTTGACGATCAAACGGCTGCGCTCGTCGTGCAATCGCCAAACTTCTTCGGTTGCGTCGAGGATCTCGCCGCGCTCGCCGACGCCGCGCACGCGAAGGGCGCATTGTTAATTGTCTGCATCACCGAGGCAATGTCTTTGGGGTTGTTGAAATCTCCGGGCGCGTGCGGCGCTGACATTGTGGTCGCCGAAGGACAATCGTTTGGAGTGCCGCTATCGTTCGGTGGTCCATACCTGGGCCTGTTTGCAACGCGTGAGAAGTATGCGCGGCAGATTCCGGGCAGGCTCGTCGGAGAAGCTTACGACAAACATGGACGTCGCGGATTCGTACTCACGCTCGCTACTCGCGAGCAACACATTCGGCGTGAGAAAGCGACGTCAAACATTTGTACCAATGAAGGACTGATCGCGCTGGCTGCCACGGTCTATCTCGAGACGATGGGTCGTCGCGGCATTCAGGAGGTCGCACATCAGTGCGCGCAGAAAGCCGCGTATGCAAGAACGACCATCGCCCGAATCAAGGGGTTTTCAATTCCCTTCACCGGCCCGTCTTTCAACGAGTTCGTCGTGCGTGGGCCGATCAAAGCAACAGAGCTGCTGGCGCGTCTGGGAAACGAAAATCAGATTGACGGCGGGATCGCTTTGTCGCGGTTTATGCCTGATCGACCGAACGATTTTCTCGTCTGCGTGACAGAGGTCAACAGCCGCGAGCAGATCGACGCGCTGATTAGAGTGCTCGTGAGTTTATAAGTCCTATTTTCAATGACGACTGCTATCACAAAAGTCACAACCCACATCAGCCCGAACGAACAGCTCATCTTCGAGCGGTCGCAAACGGGTCGTATCGGATACAGGCTCCCCGCGCTGGATGTGGAGGAAACTCCGCTCAGCATCCCCGCGGAATTTCGTCGTGACGACGACCTCGAAGGCATGCCCGAAGTCAGCGAGGTCGACGTAATCCGTCACTTCGTTCGCATGTCGACGTGGAACTACTCGATCGACATCGGCATGTACCCGCTCGGCTCCTGCACCATGAAGTACAACTCGCGCCTCAACGAACGTGTGGCGCGGATTGCCGGATTCGCAAATCTTCATCCTCTAACCGAGGAGCACGACGCACAAGGCGCATTGGAGGTCATCTACGAACTCCAACAACATCTCGCTGAAATCACGGGGCTGCCGGGAGTTTCGCTCCAGCCCGCCGCAGGTGCGCACGGTGAGATGACAGGGATCATGATCATTCGCGCGTTTCTTGACGCGCGCGACGGCGAGGCAGCCTCGCACCGGCGCACGATGCTGATTCCCGATTCGGCGCACGGAACCAATCCCGCCTCCGCGCACCTCTCTGGCTTTTCAGTCAAAACGATCAGATCGACCGCCGAGGGTCTCACTGACCTGGACCACCTGCGCGAGCTCTGCTCGCACCGCGAAGTGGCTGGTCTGATGTTGACCAACCCAAACACGCTCGGTCTCTTCGAGCGCAACATCAAACAGATCTGCGAGATCGTTCACGAGGCTGGTGGTCTCGTTTACATGGATGGCGCGAACATGAACGCGCTCGTCGGCGTCGCGCGTCCGGGCGACATGGGCGTCGACGTAATTCACCTGAACCTGCACAAGACTTTTTCCACTCCACACGGTGGCGGTGGACCAGGATGTGGGCCATGTTGCTGCACGAAAGAACTCGAGCCGTTTCTGCCCGTGCCGCGCATCGTGAAGTCTGGTGATGCGACGTTCAGGCTCGATTACGATCAGCCGCGATCGATTGGACGTGTAAAAGCGTTCTTCGGAAATTACGGGATGATGTTGCGTGCGCTTTCCTACACGCTGACGCACGGCAACGATGGATTACGCGAGGCGACGGAAGCGGCGGTGCTGAATGCGCGCTACGTGGCTGCTGGTCTCGTTGACACCTACGATAAACCGTTTGCCGGCTCGCCGATGCACGAGGTTGTTTTTACCGATAAACGACAGGCTCGCAAAGGCGTTCACACGCTCGATATCGCGAAGCGTTTGATCGACTACGGATTTCATCCACCCACGATCTACTTCCCCTTGATCGTGCAGGGCGCAATGCTCATCGAACCGACGGAGTCAGTCGGGCGACAGGAGCTCGATCAGTTTATTGCTGCGATGAAATCGATTGCGAGTGAGGCTGTTGAGAATCCTGAATTGGTTTTGAACGCCCCTCACGACACGCGCATCGGCCGCCTCGACGAAGCCGCCGCAGCTCGGAAACCTGTGCTCCGGTGGAAACCGGCTACTTAATCTGTGTCATCTGGGGACCCGCATCAGCGCAAGGCGCTCGACGGGGCGACCGTTCACGATATGTTCCTCGACGATCTCGGGAACATCACCTGCCCGCACTTGCGCGTACCAAACACCATCCGGATAAACCATTACCGCCGCGCCTATCGCACAAAACCCGACCGACCCACATTCCGTCAACACTACTGACCCCTGCGGATTGCAACCCTTCTTCTCTTTTCCATACTGGAGTCTGCGCGCCCTCAGCTCGCGCTCGAACGCGTTCCTCACCTCCATACTATCCACCGCCGAACACGATTTGCCGGTGCAAACAAATACGTGATGCGTGATCGACGCCGAGGCAATCGGCGCCAGATCGATCAAACGCTCGCAGTCGTCTATGAAACTCGCTTCAGCCAACGTTCATTCCCTTCCTTCAACGTCATGCTACCACCACATGCTAATAACGTTAACTCTTTAGCTCCACTTCATTGTAGAATGTCTTGCGTCGAGGCACTCGCTTCGTGTAGTCGTTAGTGGTTTTGTATTGTATATGGCAACCGGCCTGGTTATTCACATCTCCTCGGGCGAAGACCGGCATACCGAAATCCTCACCGACGATAACGTTCGCATAGGGGTTTCTGAAAGCTGTGACTTGCGACTCCGCTCGTCCAGTGTGCCGAAAAGCGCCGCAAATTCCGTATTGCTCGAGCTTAGCCGGGCGAACGGGTCGTACCGCGTCAGCAACTTCGACCCGACGCTGGCGCTGACTTTGAACGGCGACCCCGTCGAATCAGGCACCGAAATCCGCGATGGCGACGAGGTTCGGATCGATGATTCTGACGTAGTTCTCCACTTCTATCCGGTGCGCGCGCTTCCGGCCGTCGTCCCGGCATCGTCTCGCGAAACACACGTCGCGCCATTTATCGAAGCTGCGGCAATCGAGTCCGCCGCTACTGCACGACGCGACGACGCGAAAGTTTTTCTTCGTCAGTTTACGCGCGAACTCATCAGCGAGATCAATCCGAGCACCAAATTCGTCACGCTGGCCATCGCGCTGATTCTGGTCGGCGGCACGCTGTACCTCGGTTTCGCGATGTACAAGGAGATCCAGCGCAGCCGCCGCCTGATTGACGAGCAGCGCGAACAACTCGCGCAGATGCGAGATCAAGTCTCAAAGACAAACGACCAGTTAGTCAATATCGACCAGTCGACGAGGCAGTTGCAAAACAGTCTTTCGCTGGCGGTGAAGTTGCGCAGCGAATACGGAAGTGGTGTTTGCCTGATCGCCGGCTCGTACTATTTTGTCGAGTCGGGCACTGGTCGACCACTGCGTTTCTCCGAAGCACAAGTGAACGATGGTGGAGGGACCGTTCAGAGCGGTGCGCCCGAAGCACTGACGCCGGACGGCAATGCGGCGATCGCTGAGTATGAATTTGTCGGTAGTGGCTTTCACGTCGGACAAGGCTTCGTCGTAACTAACCGGCATATCGCGCAACCGTGGCTGGCAGACGATCGCGCGCAAAGTATCACTGGCAGTCTCAAAGCTCAACCACGTCTCAGAAAACTGATTGCTTACTTTCCGGGTATCACCCAGGCGATCCAGCTCGAGTTCAAGGCAGCGTCAGCCAGAGACGACCTGGCAGTGTGTACGCTGACTCTGCCGGAGATTCCGGAAACGATTCCCGTGCTTCCGCTCGAAACCGATCCGGATGCGGTTGCCGTCGGTAAGACAGTAGTGATGATGGGTTATCCGTCTGGTCCAGATCGACTGCTGGCACTGCTGGACGATGCTGAGTCGAGAGGAATTCAACAACGCTACGGCACGCCGATGGCTCAACTCGGATATCTTGCCGAAACGAAACGAATTCAACCTTTGACGACGCAGGGTAGCATTACTGACCTCGACGTCCGGCGTATCGTGTACGACGCACGAACTGCTGAAGGAGGATCCGGCGCGCCTTTGTTCGGACCTTCCGGACGTGTGATCGGCGTCAACTTCGCAGTCTTCACGGAAAATCAGGCGTCGAATTTTGCAGTTCCGATTCGTTTTGGTCTCAGCCTTCTCGAACGCACCGGCTGGGAACCGCCCCCGAAAGAAAACAAAGACCTGGAGAGTACGAGTCAAACCTCAGGTCACTCGAGTCAGCCCAGGTGAACTCAAACAGAAAGGCCCTCGCAAAGGACGCAAAGAAAGAAAATTTCCTTCTCCTTTGCGCCTTTGCGAGGAATCTCATCGGCCACAAACCTGTCACAACTGACAGTTCACCGTTAACAGTCGTTCTCTGATAATCGTCCTACTGGCAGGAGTGCGTGATCGGCAACGAGGTCATGCACGCGTCGCATCTGATCGGGGATTGTTGCAGTGCAGTACGTGTCACACGTTCGACACAAAGTTGGTCCATCACAGCATAGAGTAATGTATATTTGCTTTGTCCCCCTTAAGGGGCATAGCTCTTGCAGTTGAAAACAGCACGTGAGGTTTCTTGAGTAAATTTGCGCAGCGGTAGTGCGTGGATGCAGTACAAACTCCCCATCTGCCAGAATTTTTGAGTGTTCAAACCAAGAAGGATGAAGATCCAAAGGCGTAGGCACTGGCACCTGAGGGCGAGCTTTTCTTTAGCTTTTCTGCTCGTTATCTCGCCATTACTCCCACTCGTCACCAAAGCCCAAGGGCCAAATGTCCCCGATTCCGGGGAAAACGACCCCAGTGTGGCACTTTCGCAGATCCTCCGTCTGGAGCGAGTCGAAGTGCCGGGCGGTGCAGAGTTGATTACTGTACACGCGAAGCTCGCGGGTTTGGAGTCGACGGCGAACGACAAGTGGATACCACTCGTGTCTATTCTGCGCGACACGCTTGGTGACAGCGACACGGAAAATAATCGCCTGCGTTACGTTTGGCCTTTGACTTATACGCGCCCGACGGTGAAGCAAAGACTCGCGGCGGCGATACCTTTCTTCTACACGCGCGTCGGCAACAAAGAGACGTTGAGTAAAACACCACCACCCGCGCTCGATCTCGCCTCGCCCGAGAGTGAAGTTTGGGACAAGATCTTCTGGACAGCGCTGCAAAATATTTTGCTCGATCCTTACGGTACGCCGATCAAAGCGTCGACCAGTTCTTACAGGCGCAATACCAGCGACTACCGAAGGTCGCACATCATCCGTGCGCTTTCCGTACTCACTCTGTATCAAGCAGTGAAAGGTGAGACGGTGCTGTCGCCCGCGGAGATGTCAACAATCCAGGCGCGCCTGCTGCTCACTGAAAAAACATTTGGCGGTCTCGTCGACGACTCAAACCTCCAGAGCTATTACGCAAAGAAGACCACCGAGGCGCGAGACGAACGCGGACACAACTGGGAATTACTGCGCCAGAGAGCTGAATCGGAATCACTCTACTTTGAGCCGCTCCTGATGCCGGATGGCAGCGCTACGCACACGCTGCTCTGGGTGGCAAAAAGAGATCTGATCAAAAAACAGGACTCACGTTACAGCAGCCGTTTTCTGAACATCGCGAATCCATGGACCGATAAGCGTCTGTTGAACTGGAAAGGATTCGTCGAGACGCGTTACTTCGATTCCGAGAACCGTCCGGTCGACAGTCAAACGCCTGGTGCAGAGGCTGTGGAGATGATTCCGCTCGGTCTTTACGGACTCGATAATCCGAAGATCCCGATGCTGCTGGTCGATTTTCGTGACAGCTACAATCCGAAAAAACGCGAAATGTCGCGACGTGTGCTGAACGACGTCACGCGTAATGTGCTGTCTGTTTCGAAGTTTGGTAACCTGCCGTTCTTTCTCGGTCGCACTGTATTTGATTTCGTGACCGGCCGGCGCGGAATGGACGTCAATCAACCTTCGCGTCTGCACACGTATTCGCAACTGAAGCTGCTACTGGCGCTCAACACTTCGCTGGAGCCCGAGTTGCGATCGGAACTGAGCGGGCGTCTCGAGACGGTCTCGCTGAATCCGTTTGAAAATGATATGGATGCCGAAGCGAATATCGCGTTGCAACAATACGACGCGTTAATGGCTTTCGCTAAAGATCCCAATGGCCTGGCCGCAAAAATCGAACGCGATCGACGCGCTGAGCTCGTGCCTTTGGAACACGGACACAACGCGCAACTCGCTTTCCGTGTATTGAACGTCATGAGTTTTGGCCGGTACGTTCATCGCGAAGAAAATACGGAGGAGATGGACGCTCGACTGGATATTTCTCGTCGTCTTCAGTACCACACAAGGTTTTTACAGCAGGTTGCGAAATCGACTGCCGAGATCGATATCTCCTGCAATCTCGACGACGTCAGAAGGTCGCTGCACTTCATTGCCGAACACGGGTCGGAAGCAGGCGGGACCGCCGCTGCCGTGACCGCAAAGATTTTTGCACGCACGAGAGATGAAGAAATACGCCGCGCATGTCTTGATAGCCTTTCGAGAATCCACAGCCCGAAAGCGAAAACCGAACTGCTGCGAATCTCGCAAAATAGCGAAGTCGATAAGGCATTGCGAGATCTCGCGACTGAGTATCTCCGTGGTAATAACCCCAGAGTCGAGCCAATCGCCGCGACCGTCCGTTCACCGGTTATTGTGGGTCAACCATAATCATGGGTAGGTTCCCCGCAAAGGCGCAAAGGCGCAAAGCTGGATCTTTGCGCCTTAGCGCCTTTGCGGGGCTACTTATCTTTGTACTCTGTGCAGCCAGTTCCTCCCTGGCTCAAACCAAGCGGCTCGTCATCATCAAGTGTGACGGACTCCCTTACGACCTCGTAGATCGTTTCGTAAAGCAGCGCGATCCGCAGTCAGGCAAGAGTGTTCTGCCGTGGATCGATCACATTTTCTACCAGCGCGGCGCGAGACTCTCTAACTTCTACGTTCGCGGCATGAGCCTGTCCGCACCGTCGTGGTCGATTCTCGAAACCGGACAACATCTCCAGATCAAAGGTAACGTCGAGTTCGATCGCTACACGCTCGATACCTACGATTATCTAAATTTTCTGCCGTTGTACGTCGGCGGGATCACCGGCGTACGCGTCGACATGCGTGCGGTTGAAGTAGTCGACTCGCTCGGCCTGCCGTTACTCGCAGACGCGTATTCGCACAACCAGCGCTACCTTACGTATTCTCTGTTCCTGAGAAATCCGCGTTATTCGACGTTGCAGAGTGGTTTGCAGAATCGCTTTCTAAAATCGCCCAAGGAACTGTTTGACGAGTGGACCATGGGCTTCGAGCTGAGAAGCGTCGTTAGCGATCAACTCGTGAGGGAGTTGATTGCAGAACTTAACGATCCCAAGATCCGTTATCTCGATCTTTACTCCGCTGACTTCGATCACGTCGGGCATCACAACAACGACACACAGTCGCATCTCAACGTTCTGAAACAGATGGACAGCGTCATCGGACAGATCTGGACCGCCATTCAGAAGGCGCCACTCGCCGATGAGACGACGCTGGTCCTCGTTTCAGATCACGGATTCAATACCGACGAGAAGATCTACAGCCAGGGCTACAACCTCGTAAAACTGCTCGGTACCCGGACCGGCGGCGGACATCACGTCGTAACCAAACGCCGGCTAATGCTCGATTACGCGATCAAGGGAATCAACCCCTTCGTGCCTTTGATCACGACGACCACGCCCGACACGTACTACCTGAAAGGCGAAAGCACGACCTATCCAACAGCGATGCTCGACTTCGACGGTAATGAACGAGCGTCACTCCACCTGCGCGACAGCGATTTCAACATGCTGCACATTCTGTTGCAGCAACTACAACGCGGTGGCCTTCCGGAGCCCGTGGAAAAGGCAGTGTTCGACGAGTTCTTTGCCGTACTCGATCGCAGACGAGCTGACTGGCAGAGAGATCTCAAGGAATTGCAAGGCGAGTTAGCGGCACTCGATCGCGCGGTCGTCGAACAGCGAAAGCTGTGGGAGTCGCAGCCGAAGAAGTTTACGAAAGAACAGCAGGACGAGGGTCTTGACGACGCAGCCAAACGCATCTACGTGCAGCTCGACCGGTGGCAGCACGAGCAACGCGAATATGGTGAGTATGCGTCCGCGCTTCAGAACCTTCTTTCGCTGTCGTCAGAGGCGTTCGCACCGGAGAAGATAAAGATCCCCAGCGTCATTCCGAAGATGGCGATGGGCGAGCGCAACAGCATCTACGAACTTCAGCATTACGTTGTCGGCGTCGGTCCGGATGGTTTTGTGCTCAACAGTGACGGCTCTCTCAACGTCGAGAAAAGCTTTGTTCACATCGACTACTTTTCGCTGCTCCAGGGAATAACAGTACGCAATAACGTTCAGCGCGGAGTTATCAATCGTCCAATCGACCTGATCGCCACGAGATTGACACGCGACCTGGTGCTGCCACTGCTCGAGGATCGCGATATCGACGAGGACGTGATCTGGGTCACCGCCGGCGCCAATCGCCAGGGGCTGCTGCTCTCGCGTCACAATGCCGGCGGTGTTCTGAGTCTTCGCTACCTGCCGGTCAGTAATCTTACTCAGGATGCAAACGGCCGCTTGCAGTTCAAAAAGATCAGTTGGCAAGCCGGTTTACCACTGCAAATCTTCGAAGATCCAAACCTGAACTTTCCTGGCAACGATCGCACTGCGTGGCTCAGCGAGTGGCACACGGATTCGGAATGGTTGCAGGCGCTGCATAAGACTCATTATTCGAATGGTCTCATCGGGCTTAACGAAGAGCTCGCCCGGCATTCGATTGAGAGACTATCGACCAGCGGCACTCTCACCGACCAGGAGCGCGCGATGAGAAACTTCGCTCGACGCAAACGTGAACTGGTGGAAGCTGACATGCTGATCGTTGCGAACGATCATTGGAATTTCGACGTGCGAGGTTTCAATCCCGGCGGCAATCACGGCTCTTTCTTCCGCATCTCGACGCACTCGATATTCATGCTCGCGGGTGGTGCAAAGACGAATCTGCCGCAGGGGTTTGTAGTGGAAGCACCGTACGACAGCCTGAGTTTTGTGCCGACGCTGTTGGCAATAACCGGAAATTTACGCGATGATAGCAATCCTGTTCAGGAGCTTTGGGAAAAGGGATTCAGAACGTTTCCGGGACCTGTTGTTAAGGAACTGTTGCCTGGCTGGAACGATAAGCAGAAGTCGACAGCCAATGGGTTGAATAAATAGATCTTCTCTCTGCGGCCCTCTGCGTATCTCTGCGTTAAATCTTGTCTGTGACGCAGAGGCCGCAGAGATACGCAGAGGGCGGCAGAGAAAACAGAGTGCATCGCCTTGATTGAATCGAGAGAAGAGTTTGCAGACAACTGGGTAGCGGATGACGCGGAAGAACTCTCGGAAGAGCGGGAAGCCACCACAACCACCTCACGCCGGTCTTTCATATGGCTTCAAGCCCTGGCGTTTCTGCTTGGCCTAGGCCTGCTCGTATTCGTAATCAATCGCGTCGGCATACAGCCGCTTTTCGATGCGCTGGTTCGCATCGGCTTCGGCTTCTTCATCGTGCTTGGTCTCAGCGGATTGCGTCACTTTCTACGCACGATCTCGATGCGTGCGGCAGTGCCTCCCGAACACCGCCGGATCACTTTTAGACAAGCCTTCGCAGCACGCCTCGGCGGCGAAGCGATCAGTTTCCTGACGTTCACTGGACCACTCCTCGGTGAGGCCACCAAAGTCGCACTGCTTCGCAAACGAGTGCCGTTGACTTACGGCGTCCCGGCCCTCGTCGTCGACAACCTGCTCTACAACCTTTCGGTGGTTTTCTTCGTGCTGAGCGGAGCTTGTGTGATGCTGGCCTGGTATAAACTGCCTCCGCCGGTTTACATGGTGCTCTTACTTATTGCCGTCGTTGCAGCGCTGGGAATTCTGGTCGCCGTGGTTGCTGCAAAACGGCGTGTGATGATGTTGACGTGGGTCATCGATAGGCTTGGTGAGTTGCGACTCAGTCCGAAAGTAATTCTCAAACGACGCCATCACATCTATCACCTCGAGTCGAAGGTTTACGACTTTTACAAACACCATCCGACTGCGTTCTTTGTAATGATCGCGTGCAATCTTTTGGCGCACGCGGCGAGCGTCCTGGAAGTTTTTCTCACGCTGAAAATGCTGGGTTTCAGTCCGCAGTGGGCCCAGGCTTACATCATCGAGTCGCTGACAAAAGTCATTAACTTTGCATTCGCATTTGTTCCGGGAACAATCGGAGTCTACGAAGGCGGCACCGAAGTCATCCTGCAAAAAGGACTCGGCTTCACGCCCGCAGCGGGACTTGCACTGGCACTCGTACGCAAAGCCGCGATTGTTTGCTGGACGTCAATTGGCCTCCTTGTGCTTACCTGGCGCACGCTTCCCAACGCGTGGCGTCGCGTTCTGGATCGGAGCCCGCGGTTACAACGTCTTATGGATAGTCTCGTACTTTCAAACATCGCGCATAGACCTGCTCGCACGGCAGTCAGCATTCTCGGGACGGGTGTCGGAGTGCTGCTCATCGTTTTCACTGTCGGCCTCGCACACGGCGTGCTGCACGAACGTGGGCGCCGCGAGTCAAACATCGGCGCGGAGATCATGATTCGCGCCTCCGGAACGGTGAGTCTCGCCGGTGGCGCACAATTCAGGTTGCCGACTTCACACGCTGCTGAACTGGCGACGATTCCCGGGGTGCGCGCGGCAACTCCGATTGGCCAATCAGTCGACAAGAGCGACTCAGGGTTTGGACAACGACTGATCGATGGAATCGAATACGACCAGTACGCAAGTCTTGCCCACATTTCTATTCGTGAAGGGCGACCGCTCGCATCGGGCGACGAAGCGATCGTCGATCCGGAGTGGAGGGACCGGCGCAAGGCGAAAGTCGGAGACACGGTCAAACTTTTTGACCGCCCTTTCACGATTGTGGGCGTCTACGAGCCGCCCGGTGGTGGTCGTATCAAGATCCCTCTGAAGACGATGCAGGAGCAGGAAGGCGCTGAAAATCGAGCATCGGCGATTCTCATCGCATGCGACGATGTGTCACAGCAGGATGCGGTCGCAGCGCGTATTCTCGAACGCTTTCCGGAGGATCAACTGATCTTCACACGCGATCTTCCCGAGATTTACGCGAGCGGTGTTCCGGCGTTGAATATCTTTATCAAGGTCGTCGTCGGTGTCGCCGCGGCGATCAGTATGCTCGTGATACTGCTTGCGATGTACACGACTGTGACCGAGCGAACGAGGCAGATCGGAATCTTGAAATCGCTCGGAATGTCGAAGACGGCGATTGCCTGGGTGATCGAACAGGAAGCGATCATCGTCAGTGTCCTCGGCGTGGGTGTCGGCGTGTTGCTGACGATGCTCGCGCGACTCGCAGTGACGCGCACGACGAATTTGACGATAGACATCGAACCGCGCTGGGTGCTGATCGCGCTCGCAGTCGGCTTGTTAGGCGGAACTATCGGAGCTCTCTATCCAGCACTGCGCGCGGCGCGCCAGGATGCGGTTGAAGCATTGAGCTACGAATAAGTCATGCCACAAAAAGGCACAAAAGTTTAAGCTTTTGTGCCTTTTGTGATCTCAGTGCCGGTTACTGATCGCGTGGCGTGACGTGAATTGCATAGTCGGGCCAGCAATTAAACGAACCGAACTCATCCTCGTCTTCAAACCCGAATGGATTGAACACCACCGCCGGAGCCGCCGGTGGTGCAAACCTCGGATCCAGCGCTTTCGCAATCTGATCGCGTGCATCGGCGAGGTGTGCGCGAGTCTGGCGATCCACGGCGCGCGGAGTTGCCGCTGCGATGGCCGCACTCAGATCTCGAAGCTCTGCCTTGATCAGAGCACGATAATCGTCGGTTACCGCCGGTCGCACGTTCAACTTGTTAGATAACATGTCGATGTACGAGTTCTGAAGGTTTCGTCTGTAGACGTCGATGCGGACTGGGCCACCTTCGAGCTCACTCCAGATGCCCCTCCGAAGATCCGCCATGAAATCTGCGGGCCGGTACGCCGCCGCGCCGTCGATCGCTTCCTGTTCAGTCAAACGCTCGAAGCGAGTGTTATTCAAGAGAGAATTTAGAATCCGCTCCTGTGCCGTGTTGACGCGCGCCATCGCCCCCGCCGGTTCGATGCGTCTCAGTATTTCCGGTCTCAACGCCCACGACGGTGTGGCAAAAGCATTCTCATTCAGAAAGCGCACGGCGGCTGCCTGCCGTTCTTTCGGAACGATGACGAAGCGCACGCCATCCTGCCCGGCGTGTTTCTGCTGCGAGTTAAAGCCACCGACAATCGCGGTGACGTGATTCAACTCCGTCGCCCATTGGCCCAACATGCGCGCGTACAGTTCTTCGAGATCGTCGTACGGCTCGCCTGGAGTCGAAGTCGCCGGTAAAAGCATGTCGGCCACGCGTTTCAGGTTTTTGATTCCGAACGCAGTGGACGCAACGGCATCGCCGTCGCCGACCGCTTCAGTGTTTTCGCCGGGGTCCGAGCCACGCGAATCGGCGGTGGAGAAGCGTAACCAGGGCTTTGAGTCCTGTTCCCTGGCCCACTGATCCAGCGTCTTCTTCTCGTCGTCGGGCGTATGCGCACCGGGAATCGGTTTGTAACCCCACATCGTCGCCCACTTATCGTATGGTCCAATCTGTGGAATCAGTGACTCCAATGGAACGTTGTCTTCGGGCTGCACGACGTAGTTGAAGCGCGAGTAGTCCATCAGTGTCGGCGTGTGACTCATCGTCTTGAGCCACTGTGGATCGCGGATTTTTTCGGCTGGATAGGTTGCACTCGCTTTCATGTTGTGTTGAAAACCGAGTGTGTGTCCGACCTCGTGCGCGACCACGTATTCGACCAGACGGCCCATCAGATCGTCGGGCAGCGGTAGCTTCTTCGCGCGAGCGTCGAGTGGTCCAACCTGTATGAAGTACCAATCGCGTTGCAGGTTCATCACGTTGTGATAGTACTGAATATCGGATTCGAGAATCTCGCCCGTGCGCGGGTCGCTGACATGCGGACCTGACGCGTTCTCGATCGTCGACGGCAAATAACGAATCACCGAATACCTCGCGTCTTCCGGATCCCAATTCGGATCTTCCGACTTCGACGGCGCTTCCTTCGCGATGATGGCGTTCTTGAAGCCTGCGGCCTCAAACGCGGGCTGCCAATCCTCGATACCTTTCTTGATCCACGACACCCACTTGGTTGGTGTCGCCGGGTCTACGTAATAGACGATCGGCTTGACTGGTTCGGAGATCTCCGCACTCGGATCTTTCTTTTCCAGGCGCCAGCGGGTGATGTAGCGGCGTTGCGGCGCGCGTTGTTCGTCGATGCCGTAATCGATTTTGCGAATCGAGAAATAGCCGACTCGCTCGTCAAACATTCGCGGCATCATCGGATTCTCCGGAAGCTTCACCATGCTGTAGTGCATCACCACGGTGGCGTTGGTTCCGGCGCGCATACCTTGCGCAAACGGATTTGGAACAGGTTGCGGTCCACCACCGCCAGCGGCGGGTGTCGTCTCGGGGGGTGAGGTGTAAGTTTGTGAGACCTCGACCTCGATGTTTGTAGGAAACGACTTTGTTTTTTCAATGAAAGATCGCGAGGCGTCGAAGCCGCGAGCACGCAAACGTGAACGCGCACTGAACTCGGTGACCTCGGTCGTGAAGAGACGAGTCGCGTCGATCACTGCTGAGTCGTCTTTACCGAACGCTTCGATATTGAAGGCCATGATGATCGTGTCGTTGTTTGCCGCCTGGACAGCACGCGACACGGGAAGCTTCGGGTCGGCGACCACGTCGTACACGATGTTTCGGAGCAGGATACGATTGCCTTTGCGCTCCCACTTCACGACGCGATTTCCAGCCGCCTGCCCGCCGTAGCCAACGCCGAGCGTGGTCTTTGCAATCTGGCTTACCCAAAGAAACTCTTTCCCGAGCTCGTTCTTGGGAATCTCGTAGTAGACCTTTTCCTTGATCGTGTGGATCGTGAAAATACCTTCGTCTGACTTCGCTTCTTTCGTGATCACACGGTCGTAAGGTTTTGGCTCGGGCGCCTGATCCTGACGACCGAATGGACGCTCCTGGCC
>Ga0207671_10002811_pt1 | contig 18113 bp, 14 predicted proteins | sample KBSC24metaG_FD_184352 | JGI IMG/M metagenome (GOLD analysis project Ga0207671, IMG submission 184352) | Corn rhizosphere microbial communities from Kellogg Biological Station, Michigan, USA - KBS C2-4 metaG (SPAdes) (version 2) | ecosystem: Host-associated > Plants > Roots > Rhizosphere > Soil... | reverse complement strand
ATAATGTGCACAACGCGATATTGATAAGCGGCATAAAGGGCCATGACATTAGCGACATCGAACTAAAAAACATAAAGCTATATTTTAAAGGCAACGGAACAACTGAACAGGCCAAACGCGAGGTTCTGGAATTGGAGAAGGGCTATCCTGAGCCGGATTCGTTTGGCGTATTACCCGCTTCGGGCATTTTTGCACGGCATGCCACCGGCTTGACGCTCGACAACATCGACCTTAATTTTATAAATGAAGATCAGCGGCCAGCGATCATACTTGATAACATAACCGGCGCCGATATTCATTTTGCAAAAGCGGGAGCTATTAAAGATAATCCCGCCATCATGCAAAAAAGCTCAACCGGCATTAACCTGTTTCAATCATTAAACCTGCCCGATGGTACTTTAAAACCATAGTTCAGCAACGTATTTTTATAATCATTGATCTTAACAGGATATACAACAAAAGACATCACTACACATAAACATTAACTAATGAAGTATTTCCTGTGTTTTATATTGGCGTTAAGTTCAGTTTACGGTTTTGCAAAACCATTACATACAGGCAACCCCAACTTTTATAGAGCCGACGACCCGCGTATAAAATATGTGGGCAGGATAGATTACAGCAACCCCTTAGCCCCACGGTTTTGGAACCCTGGTGTATATGTGCAGGCTAAATTCAAGGGCACTTCACTCGAAATTACAGTTAATGATGAAACCCTTTTTGGCGTAACGCATAATTACCTCGAAATAGTCATCGACAACAATAAACCATTCAGGATACAAACTACCGGTAAAACCTGCGTGTTAAAGGTCGCCGATAATTTGCCGCCAGGCGTACATACGGTTACCATTTGCAAGGATACGGAATCGGGTATTGGATATATTGAATTTACAGGATTAAAGTGCGCGCAGTTATTGGACATGAAACTCCCCAAAAGGAAAATTGAGTTTATCGGCGATTCCATTACCTGCGGCACCGGCAGCGACTTATCTGTAGAACCCTGCGACCACGGCAATTGGTACGACCAGCACAACGCCTACATGAGCTACGGCCCAACCACCGCTCGTAATTTGAACGCCCAATGGCAGTTAACAGCGGTATCGGGAATAGGGCTAATATACAGTTGCTGCAACATTGGCATCACCCTGCCACAGGTATTTGACAAAGTGATGCTGCGCGATGACAGCATAAAATGGAATTTTAATAAATATACCCCCGATGTAGTCACCATTTGCGTAGGCCAGAACGATGGCAAGCAGGATTCAGTAGCGTTTTGCAGCGCTTATGTGAGCTTTATTCATAATATCAGAACCCATTACCCAAAAACAGATATAGTTTGTCTGAATAGTCCTATGGCCAATGGCGAGCTTACACCAATCCTTAAAAAATACATTACCAGCATTGTGCAGTCTGTTAACAGCAACGGCGATAAAAAGGTATCGTATTTTTTCTTTAGCCGGAGTTTTAACGATGGCTGTGGCGGCCACCCCAGCATGGCGCAGCATGTATTGATAGCCGATGAATTGACGACCTATATCAAAAACTTAAAAGGCTGGTGATACGAATTGTCTCATTTGTTGAAATGAGACAATATGAGATACCTGTTTTCCAAAAAATCTACAAAAAAATCAATACGGTGATTATCAGCACTATTTACATTTCAAAATCACTCAAAATGCGCCAAAATGCAACGTTTTAAACCCTAAAAAGCCTTGAAAACGCGATTTTTAGCCTCATTTTTTCATTAAAAAGCACTAAAAAACAGCCTTTTTTCGTCAAAAAAACCAAAAAATCGCCCTTTTTATCAGTTTTTTAAGCTTAAAATCGAGCCGTTTTAGCACATTATGTCTCAAAATGAGACAGCAGTGAGACAGCAAAATCAACAGAAATAACGCCTCAAGCCCTTGCACTCGTTTGTAACGAGCGCTTAACATGGCTTGGATTGGCGATCGTATCGCCGGTGACATTGCAAATGTGTAAGAAAAATGTTTTTACCCTCCTTATGCGCAGCAAAGGGAGGGTCGACGAGCGAAGCGAAGTCGGGGTGGGTAAAACGAAGCGACATTACCGCGACATTACCGCCAATACACGGACGCATATCCACCCAATTAAGCTTATGCCTGTTTTACCCTCCTTATGCGCAGCATAGGGAGGGTCGACGAGCAAAGCGAAGTCGGGGTGGGTAAACGAAGCGCGGCAGGCAGCCGTGCATGTTTGTAAATATTGAATAAAAATCCAACCCCTTACTTCAACCCCACCACCTGCTTATCCACATTCCATCCATCAACCAAAACCGACAATGCCTTGCCGCCCAATTTTACCGCCGGGGCGCTAACCGTTACGTTTATACTTTGCCCCGGCGCCAATGTAAAATAGTTGGCCGACCAGTACGACGGCATCACCTCTTCGCCATCGGCCATTAGCTGCGGTCGCACAAAAAACGCAAGCTGTTTGGTATTGTTGATTATTCGCAGCGTGTATTTGCTTTCCTTATTGCTCTTTTCTGTTTTAATAATAGCAGTGGTCAGCCCAACCTTCGGCATATCATTTAAAGCCCTGTAGTTGTTCTCCGGTGCTGTCCAATAGGCATTACGCGATACTATTTTACCTGAGGCATCTTTTAAATCCAACACCACAAAACACAACTCATTGATTTTGGCCAGTTCCGCTTTTAACGGCATAGCCGACGTTGTACCCGTGTTACCTAAACTAACCTTAGCAGCATGGCTATACAAAAGCTTGCTGTTTACCGAATATACGGCAGCTTCGGCTGTCAAATTCCCCGTCCCTTTAAAGGTGCGGTTGATCACCATTACCGTCGAATCATCCTGGTTAAACTGTATGTGGATAGGTTCGCAGGCATTTTGCATGGCGTAATAACCCGCGTTAGGTTCCAAAAACCAGTCGTATATCTGCCAAACCACGCTTGGCAATGCCGAATTCAGTTTCCATAGCATAACGCCGCCGGTTTGGTTCAGCTTGTGCCCGTCGGCTTCAAAAATACCCTGGTAGCCGGTGGCGTTCATCAGCTGCATTTTGTCCGAGAAATTTTCCATGCTATTAGGCGGGCCATAACGCTTTACCATATCCATGTACAAGGTATCATATTTGGCGGCGCCTGTGCAGGCATCGTGATAACCCCAGCTGTTATTCAGCGGAAAGGGCAGCTTCGCATCCCAAACTAAGTCGGTTATCACTTTTGGCAAAGTAGTATAAGGTGGCTGCGAGGGCAAACCGGTTTCATCCTTAAATACCCAATCACGCCCTGCATCTGCTAATTGGTAATAAACTTTGGGGTCGCGCCAGGCATACGGGCCGCCGCTGTAAACGCCCGAGCTTTTATCATCAGGATAGGAGCCGTGCCAGCCCTCGGGCAATTTCGCAAAGCCCGATGAGCATGGGATAAAAGGCCTTGTACCATCCATACTGATCACATTGTTTCGCATGGCATCATACAGTTCCTTGCGTGCATGGCCCTCATTGCCACCGGTCCATACCAGCAGGCTCGGATGGTTACGCACACGATAAATGGTGCTGATAACATTCTTTATAAACACATTCCCTTCCAGGGGCCAATCCGGCGAGCCTTTAAATTCGCCCTGCGTATCGCCTGTTATCCAAAAGTCCGACCATACCATCAATCCATATCGGTCTGCAGCATTCCAAAAATCATCCGGCGGCGTTACGCCACCACCCCATATCCTCACCAAATTCACATTGGCATTGCGACACAGGTGCATTTCATAGTCATAACGGGCAGAGTCGCGGTTCACCATCATATCAGGTACCCAGGCGCCGCCCACTAAATGCACGCGCTTGCCGTTCACAAAAAAATCACGGCGTAAAAAGCCGTTCACATCGGTAGAGGTTGAGCCGACAGTACGTATGCCGAACACAAAAGTAGTATCGTCGGCTATGCCATTGTTATCTGAATATTTTAGGTTGATGCGGTACAAGTTGGCCCTGCCGTATCCATTCGGCCACCATAAATGCGGCTGATGGATAATTAGCTGGCTTACCTCGTTCGCGTTCAGTTGAACCTGTTTTTCTGAATGATTATTTACCGTTATCGTTTTTGAAAACTGTGCAGGCTCCCCTGTAAAATTTTCAGGTTTTATGAAAACGGTCAACGTGCCGTTTTTTGCAACATTGCTATGATTAGTCAGCGTTAAGCCCAATGATAATTTGGCAATGCCGGTATCGGGCAAGTTGGGCAGGTCGGTTTTTAACTGCGGGTGGCCAATGGTAACCGCGCCCGTGGTACGCAGGTAAACCGGCTGCCATATACCCATGTTGCGGTCGCGTACAGGTGGTATCCAATCCCAGCCCACCGAGCAAAGCATGGTTACATTTTTACCAATATCGCCCGTAGGGCCGCCATTTAAATAAAATGGCCCCATCGCCTCAAGCTGTTCTTTGTCGGGGTAACCCGGCTCATCAAGCGGGTATATTTTTACGGCCAAAGCATTATCGCCGCCGGCAATTATTTGCTTGCTTACATCAAGGCTGTACTCGGCAAACATGCCTGCCATTTGTGTGGAATCGGCTACCTGTTTACCGTTAACCCAAACCGCTGCGCGATAATTTATCCCTTTAAATATCAGTTGAAAAATGCGGCCCTTATCAGTCGCAGGCACTTTAAAAGTAGTGCGGTACCAATAAGGCTTTTTCCAGGGGTTAGGCTGATTGGGAATGAAACTATATTTCCCTAAATCATATTCTTTGTTGAATTTATCCGATGCATCGGGTATCAGCATATTGTTTAGGCCCAAATAGGCCGAAGGGTATATTTTATTTGCTACCAAACCTGTTAACACCGTTGATGGCACTTTAACCGGGAACCAGTAAACGTTGGAATGATATGCGGCCGATGATAAAGCACGGCCATCATCATTTATTAAATAGGCTGATTGCAGGCCGAAATCGGTAAGCTTTATCTGTTTAACATTAGCCTTTTGCGCGTAAAGTTGCGCCGATGCCATCAACAGGCTTACCATAAATAATATGAGCTTTGTATTTTTTTTCATTGCAATAAAGGTAACACCCTATTTTTAAGTAATATAACTATTCAAAATAATAACATAAACAGCGATTGAAATATAGAATTTAAACTTTTTTAAACACTTATATTTTTATCGCATTTAATGACACTATTTTACCATTTGGGTGATAATTTTTCTACTACAGCTATATTAGCATACTGTTTCTGAGGCAATTTTATTTATAACCCTGTATATAACCTTACAATATTTTGTATGAAAACATCACTATTAGGTACTGCTTTATTATTCAGTACAATTTGCACCAATGCACAGCATACAACCGCTAAGAATAATATCGACAAAAAATCAATAGTAAAAATGCCATGAAAAAGTTATTCATATCCTTATCGATCATTTTAGCATCAGCAAGTTGCTTCGCGCAGCTAAAGCAGTATAATATCACCAATTACGGCGCTGTTGCCAATACCGTTTGCACCAAATCATTGCAAGCGGCAATTGATGCCTGCAACGCTGCAGGGGGCGGTGATGTAGTAGTGCCTGCGGGTGTATTCCTAACCGGTACTGTACACCTTAAAAGCAACGTAAATTTATACCTGCAAAGCGGCGCCATACTGCGCGGCAGCACCAATTTGAACGATTATGAGCCCTACAAGCCTGATACGCCGTTCCAACCCCTGCACAAAGGCATGTTCTTCACCCAGGATGCCGAAAATGTAAGCATAAGCGGCCAAGGGCAGATAGACGGTAATGGCGATAACTTCTTCGAACTAAACAAAGCCAAAACACTCGACAGCACCAATACCCAATACAGCCGCCAGGGCAAAAACTTCCGCCATGTGGAATCAGGCATTGGCGATGGCCCGGTAGTACCGAAGGACCGCCCCTATCAAATGTTCGTGTTCAGCAATTGCAAAAGGGTAACTATACAGAATATTTTCATCACCAAGTCACCTTTCTGGTGTATGCACATGGCCGATTGCGACGCGGTACATATTAGCGGTATACGGTTGTGGACAAGCCTGCTGGCGCCCAATGCAGATGGCATCGACCTTACAAGCTGTACAAATGTTATTGTGAATGATTGCGATATCCGCACCGGCGATGATGGTTTTGCCATTACCGGATTTGACCATCATTTTGAAGTGCCCGGCTTTGAGCACCTGCACCATATATCCGAAAATATCCTCATCAGCAATTGCAATATTCAATCTTCATCATGCGCCCTGCGTATTGGCTATCTCGACCAAAATACCGTGCGGAATGTACAGGTTACCAACGTAAATATCACCAATTCATCGCGCGGCATAGGTATATTTTTGCGCGATAAAGGCTCACTGCAAAACATTAGCTTCTCAAATATTTATATAGAAACCCGCCTCCACACCGGCGACTGGTGGGGCAATGCCGAACCCATCCATATATCAGCCGTACGTGGCAAGGAGAACGTAAAACTGGGCCAGATAAGCCATGTTACCTTCAACAACATTGTTTGCAAAGGCGAGAATGGCATGTTGCTATATGGCACCAATGAAAGCCACCTGAACGATATATCCTTCAACCATATCCGCTTTGAGTTTACCGACAGCAAATTGAACGATGTAGCCGGTGGCAACATTGATATGCGCGGCACCCTGCGCCTTACCGATGGCCTGTTCAAAAGCGATATCCCCGGCCTGCTGGCTCAATATGTGGATGGCCTTTATATCAACGATTTCCAATTACAGTGGACCGATCCCCGCATGCCCTGGCTAACCAACGGCATTGATGTAAACCATTTCACCGATCTCCGCATCACCAACTTTAAAGGTACCGGCGCGCCCAATAACCCCAAGGCATACCCCGTAGCATTAAAGGATGGTACAGGCTTTGAAACTGACCTGCCACCCGCCGTTATTCATAAAACCGATGTAAAGTAACCTTCTAAGTTCCTGAAGGTATAAGTATAGTATCAATTCAAATTGAAAACAAATTTCACCCTGCCTTTTTGGTTGTAAGGCGCATTGTCATCAGACGAAACCCTTGAGTTCTTAACGGCATTAATACATCTTTCAATAAGGGCGTCATCAACTACCGTTGTCCCCCTGCCTACACCAACCTGTACTATATTGCCCTGCTTGTCAACCACAAAGTCAATATACACTATCCCTGATATATTGTGTACCTGGGGTTTCGCTGGTGGCGAAACAAAATTACGGTTAGCAATACCCGTACCCCCATTGCCCGATCCGGTGCCGTTATAGTTATTCGTAAGTGTGCTGCCATTCGGGTTGCCCTGGTTGCCGGGTGTATTTGTAGTACCATCACCACCACCGGTGCCATTGCTGGGCTTGGCGCCTTTATACAGCGCGTTTTGGTTAACCGTAGGCTTTGCAACCACTTTTTTTGCTTCGGTAGCTACCGTATTGCTCGCCTTTTTACTGTTAGATACCACCGCCGGCGCATCCTCGTTATTTTGGGTCACTATCTTTTTGTCGCTGTTATCCACCTGTGTTTTTTGTTCAGTTGGCGGCGCCGGTGTAACCTTATTTGGCGCGGTACGGTTGGCTTTGGGCGCTACAGATGGTTGCTCGGTACTGGTATAATCGTCGCCCATACCTGCGTCGGTAGTACCATAATTAACCATGATGCCCCCCGTTCCCTCAATAGGCTTCGGCGGACTAACGAATACAATAAAATAACACAAAAGCATCACCCCCGCAAGTATAATACCTGTAGCCAAAAACGCCTTCGGATAGTTATTTTCTTCTCTGTACTCCATTGTCTTTTTGAGAGTCAAGAACCAAGAGCCAAGAATCAAGACAAAAATTCATTCTTTTCTTGACTCTTGGTTCTTGACTCTTGCTTCTGTCTTCTACTTAGGTTCCGTTGCCAAAACCAGTTTCATATTTAATTTTTGCGCGGCATCCATTACTACTACAACATCCTGTATAGCCACTGTTTTATCGGCATACAAAACTATGGTAACTTCTGTTGCCAGTGTTTTATAGGCCGCTATGGCGCTTTGCAGGTCGGCAACCGGTACTACCTTTTTATCAACATAATATTTCAGGTCCTTGGTTACCGATACATTAACCGTTTTTTTAGTTACAGATAAACTGGTTGATGATTTTGGCAGCGCCAGCTTGATCACATTGGGGTTGGTAATGGTAGAGGCAATAAGGAAAAACAAAAGCAGGAAGAACATAATATCGTTCATTGCCGATGTTTGCACCTCCGCCGCTATCCTGTTTTTTCTGTTTCTTAAATTCATTTACTTGGCTCCTCTAACAGGTCAATAAACTCAATGGCTTCTGTCTCAAGGCTCAGTATCACCTTATCAACCATCATATTTAAAATGTGGTAGCATATATAGGCCACCATACCCACAAACAAACCGGCGGCGGCGGTTACCATCTTCACGTACAAACCACCCGATATTACCCCAATACTCAGGTTGCCCGACTGCGCTATATCATAAAATATTTTTATTACCCCATATATGGTTCCCAAAAAGCCAAACATGGGCGCCACACCGGCTATAATACCTAAAATGTTTATGTTCTTTTCCAGTTTAGCTACTTCAAGCTTGCCAATGTTTTCAATAGCGCCTTCAATATCTTTTATCGGGCGGCCTATCCTCAATAAACCCTTTTGCAGCATTCGCCCTAATGGCGAGTTATTGTTGCGGCAAATAGCAATGGCTGATTCAAGGTTGCCGGTATGGATGCTTGATCGTACCTGTATCAGCAAATTCGATTCATTTTTTGATGCCTTGCGGATAGTAAAATAACGCTCGAAAAATATTACCAGCCCCAGAACGGCTAATAAGCCAATGGGTATCATGATCACACCACCCTTAACCAACAGGTCGCCGAAGCGCAGGGTATCGCCGGTTGCGGCGGTGGTTTGTGAAAGGTTTTTAACTGTGTCTGCTATCTTTTGCGCGGTATCTGCTACCTGTAATAATAAACTCATTTTTTGGGATTAATGGTTAATGTCCAAGGGCCTTTAACTTTCCTTGTTTTTATCAAATTATTTACTGCTGTTATTGCTTCAGCTTTAGTGTAATATGTGCCAAGCGATATTTTTTTCCTTTTTCCGGGTGCATCGTTAACAACATGAGCTGTCAGGTCAATACTTTTGTAGTTTTCTATAACCTTATCGGCCTCAGCTTGTGTCCTGGTCTCAGCCCCTATCACTTCATAACGCCTTTTTGTGCTGTCAATTGTTTGTGCGGCTGTATTTTGTACAGGCGCAACTTTTGCCCTGTTAGCAGCAGCGGCTGTATCTTTTGCGGTATGTGTGCTATCAGTAGTATCTTTTGGTGCTGCTGCCGGGGCGGCTTTCACCTTTTTTACAGGCTGGGCCTGTTGTTGCTGGTAATAAAACCATCCGTAAACTGCGCCTCCTGCTACAACAAGTACAATTAACGTTATCCATAGCCATTTATAACCGCGGCGTGGTTCATCTTCAGCTTCTTCGTAACTATTTTCTTCTTCGGCTGCAGGCTCCCGGTAGGCGGCACTATGAAAAATAAAATCATCTTCTTCTTCGGTCTGCGGAATGGTCGCTACCGGCGGTGGCGTTGAGTAATCATTCTCATCAACGGCAGGTTCTTTATATTCTGACTCGTACGGCGTTGGGATGTATGCATCAGCTACCGGCGTTTCAGTTTCGTCCGATGCTGCAGGTTCATATACATGTTCCTGTTCAGCCCCTTGCGCGTCTACCGGCCCATCATGCAAATGGTCGTGTGCTGTAAATGGCTCATAGGTTAAAACCGGCGCGGGCAATTCTCCTTCAACCGCTGTTTCAGGTGTTACAGGCTCCTCATCCGCCACAATTTCTGGCTCCTGGTACTCATGAACTGGTTCATTTCCTTTTTTATTCAGGTTGATAGCCGGATAACCATAAAATTCCGGGTCGGGCAAAGATTGCGCAGCCCTAAACTGTATACGGCCATTCTCAAAATAAAGCGATCCGAGTTCGGCAAAGGGTATCTCCCTGCTCATCACTTCCTGCTTTAGCCCGGTAATATATTTTTCGGTAAAGTATTTTGATGATGCCAGCGATATACGCTTTTTAACGCCGATATATTGCGTTAACACATCATCATCAATATATTGCTGGCTAAACTCAAGCCTGCTTGCAGGCGGATAAAAGCGGCCTTCATCGTTGTTATAATAGCCGTCAACCTTTATACGCGTAAAACTCCCGAGGCCTGGCACATTTACTTCGCCAAGCTGTTCCAGTAATTCGCTTAAGTAATAGGCTATATCCACAGGCTAAATGTAAACTTTATTATAAAAATTACAAACTTAAAAAGCAAAGCCAACGCCGCCAAATATATTAAAACCGTAATCGGGGTAATACAGCCATGTTTGGTTTGTAGAATCTAAAATATTATTCACCTTAACAAATACCGATATTTTATTGGTAGCCTTATAGGTAACACCGCCGCTAAGATCGGCAAACGAACTGATGCTGATAGGCGCAGGCTTTACCGTTGGATTTAAAGCCTCAGTATAGGTTATATCCTGCGTATTGCCGCGGAACAACAATGAGCCGGTAATATCAACCTTATCATTGATGCGTATGTTGGCGCCCGCGGTTAGTTTAAATTTAGGCAGGTTCCAGGGTTGTGCCTGTTCGGCCAGCTGGTAGTCCTTAAATTCAACCCTGCCGAAAACATCTATATCATCTGTCGCTTTGGCGTCTACTTCGCCTGTAAAACCATTTATGCGCGTTTTGCCGTTATCATATATTACCGCAAACGTATTCCCGGCAGGGCTAAAATTACTTACTATCAGTGGCAGGTTTTTTACACTGTTTCGGAAAACAAACGCTTTAAACCCTACACCCGGTGCTAAAGTGCCTTCCAAACCTGCGCTGATATCAAGCTGGTCGACCGAATTTTTTATGGCGATATTTGGCCCCATAAAAGGGTTGATGGTAGTAAAATCCATTATCGACGACCTGTTTACATCGCCCTTGGCCTCTGCAAACAAACGCACGTATTTGGGTATCACCTGTAACTCTAAATTCACTGCCGGGAATATGTAAAATGCGCTGCTGAAACCAAACTGGTCTACAATGTTAATGCCCGCGTCAACTTTATAATTAGTTCCCTGGAATTTGATATAAGGGTTTGCCCTTAACAGGCTATTGTTGTAATTATATAAACTATCCTGCTGCGTAGCCAGGTCAATCGAACCGGCCACACCCGCGTAAAACTGGTTAATGGTTTCGTTTACAAAACCCGATAACACCAGGTTACTTTCCTTAGCCTGGAAAGCATCGCTGTAAATATATCCCTTCAGCTTAAAGGCATAGGTAAAATCATTGGGTACATCGGCATAGTTTTTAGCAATATTACCTTCGGCACTTAAAATACTAAAATGCTGATGGGCCGGCTCTACCGCTGTAGTTGGGTCGGCCTGGTTAAAGCCATAAAAATAGTTGGTGTTATATTTATAATCAATAAAACCATTCAGGTCGTTTGTTGCACCTACGCTTTTACCAAATATGTTCACCTCGTTGCGGCTTTGGTCCTGTTTATAAATATTCCCGTCCTGCGAAAAATGCTTTATAAAACCGCCTGCCTGCAAACCCTGATCGGGGCCTGTATTAAAAAAAGCCTCGCCATAAGTAGTTTTAAAGTTACCGAGCCCTACTTCGGCATAATTATTTTGTGGGATGGAATCCTGTTCCAATGGCATCTTCATGGCCTCAAGCTGGCGTATGTCGCTGTTTTGCTCCAGGCGCAGGTCATAAGGTTTATAGCTTAATGGCGCTTTATAGGGGGTTACATCCTCTAAGTCGGGGTTACGGCGTATTTTTACCGCGTCGGCAAGTAATGGCTTATAGGCTGTGGTAATCACAATTTGCTCAGTTAAGGCATTTTGGTTTTTGCTGGTATCGGCAGCAGCAGATTTGGCAGCCGGGGCTTTTGAGGCCGCGTCACCTAAGTTTTTTGCCTCAGATTTTTTTGCCGGTGCAGGCTTGGCCGTTTTTTTGGCCGCGGTTTTAGCAGCGGGTTTTTTAGTGCTTTTTTTTGTTTGCGCATTAGCAGGCACAAAGTACAATACTAATATTAAGGTAAGCAGCGTATATATATAGCGTAGTTTCATTGCTTGTCTTGTTTTATTATTCCTCATCCTGTTAATTACCATTGCCTGCGGGTTTAACTTTCGTGGTATCCGGCTGCGCGTTCTGCGCGGTATCGGGTTGCGTTTGTTGTGCCGGCGGCGCATCGTTTTTACCGGTTAGCTTATTAAGCTTTTGCTGGGCGGTGGCTAATATATCATCGTTACCTTTATAATTATCAAGTATACTTTGCAGGGTAGCTTTAGCCTGGAAATTATCCTTCAGCGCGGTATAGTCATCAGCCAGCAATATGTAGGTTTTGGCTATCCAGTAATCATAATTCGGAAGCTCCTTAGCCAGGTCGAAACATGTTTTTTGCGATGCTTTGTATTTACGCTGTAAATATTGCACCAAAGCCACATTGTATTTGGCTTCGGCAGCGGCTATGGTTTTCGTATTGCTAACAGTGTAATCAAATTCATTAACAGCAGCAGTGGTATCGCCTTTGGCCAAATAAGCCTTACCTGCGTATAAGCCCGTTTTAAACTTATCTTCCTGCGATGATTTTTCATTGGCCCTAACCAGTTTCGCATATTTCAACGCGTCGTCGGCTGCGCCCATTTGCGAATAGCATAACAGCAGGTTATTTATGGCGAAGGTATAATCGGCTTTATATTCCGAGTTGATCTCCAGTTTCTTTAAGAACACCACCGCATCATTATATTTCTTTTGGGCGATATAGAGTTTGGCCATGCTAATGAGCGATTTCTCGGTGTAATCGCTTGTCCAGTCGTTCAGTATTACATTGTAATCAATTATCGCGTCGTTCGGTTTGCCCAGGTTAACCAAACTTTCGGCCCGTATAAACCTCGATTGCTTATCATAAATAGGTTTGTTCGGGAACTTATCAAAATAAGCATTAACCGCCCCTACTGTTCCCTGCCAGTCGCCGCGCAGGTACAGGTTATTAGCCGCGGTGAACATGATACCTTCCTGGTCGGCAGTAGTATAATTAGCGATAGGCGTTGTCGACGCGTAATTAATAAAGGTTTGCGCATCGCCCTTATCGGTATATATCTTTTCAATTTGTTTAAGCGATTGCTTGGCCTCATCGGTTGACGGATACTCCTGCACTACTTTTTTAAATGATGAAACTGCAAGGGTATCATTACCGGCATTATAATCAACAAGGCCTATGGTAGCCAGCGCGCGCGGCACATAACTGCTATGCGGGTATTTAGCTATCATGGCCTGCAGATCGGATTTAGCGGTAGGGCCATCGTTTTTCAAAAAGTAAGCATAAGCTATCTCGAACGAAGCATCATCGGCATAATCCGAATTTGGGAAGGTGTTCAGCAAATTGGTCATAGTGCTGATCTTGCTATCCTGCGAACCCTGCAACCCTTGTATCATCCCCCGCTGAAACATGGCATAATCTTCGCCCGGCCCGTGCTGCGCTGCAATTTTATCGTAGTTTTCAAGCGCTTTGCCATAGCTTTTCAGCACAAAGTAACTATCGCCCAAACGGGTGATGGCGTCATTGATCGTGGCCCTGTCCTTCTCGTCGCCATTCAGGAATTTTTCAAAGTAAGTAGCCGCGGTACGGTATTTTTCACCGCCAAAAGCAGCATAGGCCAGCGCGTAGTTTGCATAGTTGGCCACATCTGTTTGGCGCGACTCCGGCATTGCCAAAAACTTCTGGAAATTCTCAACCGATTCATTATACTTCCTCACCTCATACATAGATTCAGCCATCCAATAGGTGGTCAAAGCGGTTATCTTGCTGTCTTCAGGATATTTTAACGACCGGATGAATATACCAATGGCATTTTCAAACGCGCGTTCATTATAAAACTCTAAACCGCGATAGTAGGCCACTTTTTGGTAAGCGATACGTGCGCTTTCGGATTTATTCTGGATAGGCTCCAAAATATCAACCGCCTCTTTATAATTGTGTGAATTCAGCAATTCCTCGCCCAGCAATATCTGAACTTCCTCTTTCCTGCCCGACCGGGGATATTTTTTCAAATACAACCTGGTAGCCCCCAGCGCAGCTGAATTAAAGTCTAACTCGTATGATAACTTGGCGTAATCATAAAGCGCATCTTCCTGTATCTTCACATCAAAATTCAATTTCGATGCTACCAAATAAGCATTGCGTGCGCTTTGCTTATTGTTCATCTTCAAAAACACATCGCCCAAAGTATAGTTACCATACTGGCTGTATATGTCCGACCCTTCAACCAGCTTTTCAAGTTCGGTAGCTGCTTTAGCGTTATTACCTACCTTAAAGTAAGTATAGCCAATTTCATAACTGTCCTGTGTGTTCTGCGTTTTGCCATGGTCCTCCTCCTGGAAACGGCTGTAATATTTCACCGCGTTATCATAATCCGCCTTAGCAAAGTACGATGCGCCAATAATGCGCAGCATTTCCGTTTCGTGCTGCTGGTGGGTATTGTTTATAATAGGTATAGCATAAGCCAGTACATCATCATACCGTTTATCTAAAAAATAAACCGCGGTAATATAATACGGGTAGCTGTCCTCATATTTCTTCGAGTTTTTCAGGCGCTCAAAATTCACCAGCGCCAGGTGGTAATCTTTATTTAAATAAGCTATATAAGCAAAATAATAAGTAGCATCCTCGGTATAAGGCGAATGCTTCACCTTTACTTCAGCAAACAGCAATTGCGCATTCTTATAATCGTTCGTGGCAAAATACGCGTAGCCTTTGCGGTATTTGTATTCTACATTCTCGCTGCCGCCCAGGTCGCCTGCATCTACCTTATCAAACCAGCGTAGCGCGTCGGTATATTTCTGTTGCTTAAAATATGATTTACCTATCTGGAAATAAGCCAGCTTAGCCAGCGGGTTCTCCGGGTGCTCTTTAATAAACCTCAGGAACATACTCTCGGCATCATCATTACCCAGGTTCAGCGCACACATAGCCTCATAATACTGGGCGTTCTCTTTTAACAACGATACCTCCGACTGAAATTGCGCCTGTGTATTTGGTTTTACCTTCGCGTTCTCCACCAGCCTGAATTGCTCCGCCGCCGCAACATATTGCCCGTTATTAAGCAGCATGGTAGCTGTACGATAGGTTTTATTAACCCAAAACGAAGGATCCTGCTGGGCATTGGCCGATAAAACAAAAAACAGGGGGAGTATGAATGCGAGGTATTTGTGTTTGATCATAGGACACGTACTTACAGGTTGCTAAAATAGGTATTACCTAAAAATGCAATCCACATTAGTAATTCACAAATGTGGATAAACACTTTCTTAACGCAGTTAAATTATACTATGGTATGGCTGTGGAAAAATATTGTAAAGCGCTGTAAATTTAAGTATAAACCGTATATCATTATGTGGAAAAAGATATATAATTAATATTAACCCAGGCTGTTTTTAAACGCTGGTAGCCTGTTTTACAGTATCATTCTTTTAAAATATATATCATAATAATTCACATACAAAAAAATAAACTTTCAAAAATTTTTGAAAGTTTAAAAACTTATTTTACATTTGTACATGGAATTAGCTGAAGCAAAAGGAAAGTTTATCGAAGCGTGGGGCAAGCTTGGCTCTGAATGGGGCATAAACCGTACCATGGCACAGGTGCATGCACTGCTGCTTATTTCACCCGAGCCATTGACCACCGAGGATATAATGGCCGAACTAAGTATATCGCGCGGTAATGCGAACATGACCCTGCGAGACCTCATCGACTGGGGGCTAGTGGAAAAACAACATAAAACAGGCGAAAGAAAGGAATATTTTTATGCCGAGAAGGACACCTGGATAATTGCCAGGCAGGTAGCAAAAGAGCGAAAAAAACGCGAACTCGACCCAGTAATTAAACTACTGAACCAGCTTACAGAAGTAAAGGGCGACGCTAAAGACCCTGCGTATAAAACGTTCAAAACATCGGTAACCAACATAAATAAGTTGGCAAACAACGTAAACAAAACATTGGAAACAATGCTTAAAGCCGAAGAGAACTGGTTCTTTGGTTCGATATTTAAAATTTTAAAGTGACCTTTTTTTATTTAAAACTTTCATTAGTTACTGAAAATTCAATAATTATTAATATATAAATCACAACATCATGAACTATTTTATTTTAACTTATGCTTTTTACGTTGTATTAAGTATTTCTTTAACCATTTGGGTAGCAAAGGTTTTATTTAAAAACGGCCGTGTGTTCCTTGTCGAAATTTTCCACGGCAACAATGAACTGGCCGACTCTGTGAACAAACTTTTAATAGTAGGCTTTTACCTTATTAATATTGGCTATATGAGCCTTGCGCTAAAAGAAACCGGTGTTATAGCCGATATGCAGGTGGTATTAGAAGTGCTCAGTTTTAAAATTGGCTGGATAATACTTATACTGGGTGCTATGCATTTCTTTAACCTGGCCGTATTTTTTAAATTACGTAACCGCGCTAAAAGGGAGCACATTGCAAGGGGATAATTATGGCAAAAATAATATTAGCAGGCGGTTCAGGCTTTATAGGCCAAATCTTAGCCAAACATTTCATAAGTAAGGGCGATGATGTTATCGTCCTTACCCGCAATGGCGGCCGTATTAAAAACAAGGTAAAATATGTGCATTGGGATGGGCAATCTACAGGCCCTTGGGGAAATGAACTTGAAAACAGCGACGTACTGATAAACCTTACCGGCAAAAGTGTTAACTGCAGGTATAATAAAAAAAACAAAAAAGAGATATTACGTTCAAGGCTTGATGCGACAAAAGTTTTGGGTACGGCGCTTGCAGCAATGAAGTCCCCTCCCCCATTATGGATAAATGCCGCATCGGCCACAATTTACAGGCACGCCGAGGACAGGCCACAGGATGAATACACCGGCGAGTTTGGCACAGGCTTTTCGGTGGATGTTTGCAAACAATGGGAAGCTGCTTTTTTTGAACAGGATATTCCGGGGATACGAAAAATAGGATTACGGATAGCAATAGTGTTAGGAAAAAATGGCGGTGTAATGCCCTACTTTTTTAACCTTGCAAAATTTGGCCTCGGCGGCAGGCAAGGAAACGGCCGGCAATATTTCAGTTGGATACACGAGAATGACCTGGCAGCCATTATTGATTTCCTGGTAGCAAATAAAAGGCTCAAAGGCATATTTAATGTTTCAGCACCAAATCCTGTACAAAATAATGAGTTTATGGCTGTGGTACGAAAGGCGGTAAACATGCCATTCGGCTTGCCTGCTACTAAATGGATGCTTAAAATAGGTGTATGGCTGTTAAGAACTGAAACCGAGCTAATACTAAAAAGCAGGTGGGTTATACCCGGTAGATTAATTGAAGCTGATTATAAGTTTAAGGTGGCAAACATTAAACAAGCGGTAAAACTATCAGGCGGCTAATTGTCGTTCGATCGAATTGAGCAGCGTGTACATGTCGAACGGCTTCTCTACAAAATCATCAGGTGCGCCTGATTGTTTCAATACATCAGTTACATTATGATTGGCCGAGATGAGTATCACAGGGATAGAATGGGTTTCTTTTTTGCTTTTAACATCTTTGCATAAGGCCCGACCATCCATGTCGCCCAGCCTAATATCCAATAATATAAGGTCGGGGGTATGTTCTTGTATCTTATCAAACAAATGATGACCGTCTGAAAGGGTATCTACCTCATAACCTGAATCTTCGAGTATATATCGCAATACATTTAAAATATCTTTATTATCATCCACCGCTAATATCCTTTTCATATACATATTTATTAAATACAGTTGTAACTATTTGTTTTAGTGTTCAATGCAATTCTTATACCAAAACCATACAGGTTTAAAATTTACTTTCATTGGTTATATAGCAATACATACTTATTAAGCTATTTTAAAGCATAATAATATATTATAACAGCTGTAATAATCTGTTATTCTCTCAAAAAAAGGTTATAATAATCCTAATGTCCTTTATTAGTGTCCTTTTTTAAGAATACATTGTGCGAAACTTTGCACTTTGCGCAATAAAACTTGCGCATAGGCGCTACAATTGAAAATATTTTAACA
>Ga0207671_10002810_pt1 | contig 18116 bp, 30 predicted proteins | sample KBSC24metaG_FD_184352 | JGI IMG/M metagenome (GOLD analysis project Ga0207671, IMG submission 184352) | Corn rhizosphere microbial communities from Kellogg Biological Station, Michigan, USA - KBS C2-4 metaG (SPAdes) (version 2) | ecosystem: Host-associated > Plants > Roots > Rhizosphere > Soil... | reverse complement strand
CTCGCTGAATAGCGCGTACTTTCCCTCGCGGGCCGTTCCAGCTTCTTCGCCTTAGCCATACCGCCAACCGTCTTTCTGTCACGCAGTTTTGATTTGGAGGGAAACGCGGAAGGCCCGTATACTTGAGGGGTAGTCAGGTTCCCAAATCTGATTGCCCGCTCCGGGGTGTTGCACCCCTCGGAATTGCGCTCCGATCCGCCAAGAAGAGTGCGCAATTGCGAGGTAAAAACAACCGGCGGTGGTCTAGGGCCGGTGACGTCCCAGTTGGGAAAAGCCGATGTGGCATAATCCCGACTTAGAGTGCGAAACGTACCCTCAGTCCTAGCGTTTTTTCCCGAATCCAAATGCGTAGTGTGGAAGGTGTGTCTACCTCCCCACGCCACGCGCCCGTCCAGTTCTCCGCCCCGGATTTTGCGGTCATCGAGCGCGATATGGCCCGATTCAAAGCGGCCGACCTGGCCCCGCGAACCGTCAGCTCCTACGAGAGTGACGTCCGCGTATTCCGCGCCTGGTGCCTCGTCGCCCAGCGCGTATCCCTTCCAGCCACCGCCATCACCGTGCAGCTCTACGTTACCGACCTGATTGGAAGCCGCGGCCGGAAGATATCGACCGTCGAAAGGCACGTAGCAGCCATCAAGCGGTTGCATAAGACCGCCGGCGAGCAGACGCCCTGCGGTCCTGAACTGCAGGAGCTGCTGGCGGGCGCCCGCCGTATCCTGTGCCAGCGACCCGCCCAGAAGGAGGCTATCCGCGTGGTCGATCTGAAAGCCATGCTGCGCGCTATCGGACGGCAAACGCCCACGGCCTGCAGAAACGCGGCCGTCCTGCTTTTCGGTTACGCCAGTGCATTGCGACGGTCGAACCTGGCCTTCCTGCGATTCGAGGACCTGACCTTCCAGCCGAAAGGAATCCTCGTAGTAGTTGCCCGCGAAAAACAGGAACGCGAGGGAAAGGTACGGATGGTGGCGGTGCCCCGAACGGGACACTCCACTTGCCCGGTGGGAGCGGTAGAGCGATGGCTCACGTGGCGCGGCCGGAACCCGGGCTTCCTCTTCCAGGGAGTGCTGAACGGCAAAGTGACGGGGCGGGGAATCCTGCCAAACCGGGTCTGTCAGATCGTCCAGGAAGCAGTCGCGGCCGTGGATCTCGATCCCCGCAGATTCGGTGCCCATTCGCTTCGTTCTGGCATGGCCAGTGAGGCGTTGGAGAACAACGTCAACGAGGTGATGGTCGCCCGCCAATTGGGCCACTCCTCGCTTGAAACCACCCGAATCTATCTCCGATCGCGTGATCTGTTCAGAGGGAATCCTGCCGGCATGATCGGCCTGTAACGTGACTTGTGCAGAATTGGCGATCGGAAGAGGTTTACTGCTGGTTTGCTGAACCTGTGAAGGCCCGCCGGTTTGGAATTGTCGGGGTAGCGTCTTCACTCCGTTGAAAGAGTGCTGAAATCCGGTCGGGGTCAACCAATGGCTGGGAGCCACTGCACCCGACCGGACTTCAATCCATCGCCCGGCAAGCTGGCCAGCCAACCGAGCGACTACAGGATACCTTACCGCACCCGGTAGTCCGCATCGGGTAATGTACCGCTTGAAAAATAAAGAGGATCTTTTGTACGCTGTGAAGGTTTGCACGGGCGTGCCCATTTCCGCCTACACCACCTCGCGATATAGAACGGCTCTTGCACACGTGTTATCTCTTGGCGGAGTAGTGTGCGGAGCTGTTGCGCGGGGAGTGTTGAGCCTGCTAAATTCGTTTTGAACAGAAGAACAAACATTTTATTTTTCAATCAAAAGGGGCACTGACGGCGGCAAAATCCACCAGTGCCCCTTTCGTTTTCTCGTTCACAACTTCAGAAACAAATCTTTCGTACGCCGGGCGAGGCCCAGGCGTCCTGAGCCAAAATTCGGAATTATTGTAGGTAAACTAAAGCGGGTTCGCCCGTCGTTCTTCATCGGTTCGACTCAAGCGGGCCCCACCGACCGGCCGCTTGCCTGCCAACCGTCATCCTTTCGACGGGGAACGGTTCGGCTCAAGCGGTCGGCGGCGATGCGCCCCGAAACTTAGTAACAAATTGAAAAGTGCGGTTTAAATCCTACAGCATGGTACTGCCTGGGGCAAAGGGAAAACAACCGGGGATTTGGACTGACTGGTACAGGGGCAGTAGACTGCCAAATTTGCACGGTTATAAACTAAATCGGGCTCGGATGTTGTTCGTCACAGATCGGCACCGAGCCCACCCGCCAGGCCGCTTGATTGCCTTACTGTTGTCCCTTCCACGGTGTCCGGTTTGCCGTCAAGCGGTCGGCGCGTTGAATTACGCGACCCCGTGCCGTTCTTCTTCGGTCTGCGTGACCTCGGCACTGGTTGACGTGGTGTCACCCGATCCGACAATCTCATCCCTCGGCGCCAGCTCCGTTTCCGCCTGTAGCCAGTCATCGAGGGCCAACCCGTCGATGCAGCCACGGGCTTCGTAGAGCTCGTACGCGCGTTCTCGGATTCGATCGTCAGTCATAGGTGTACCGTCTTGAACCCCGTACTGATAGGCCTTACGGGTAAGCCCCAGATCCGGCAGGAGGCCTCAACGGCGGGCCATGTCGAGGGCATGGTGGAGCGAGGTTGCACGCGGCGATCGACGCGGCCGATGCGCTTGTTTTCGGCCTTCTCCCGTTCGATTGCCTTGAGCGCCTCCTGGCGTTCGCGCCGCTTCACCTCTTCCGCCTGGGCCGCTACGGCTCGCAGGGTTCGCACGTTCCGCATTTCGGCGGCTCGCGCTTCCATGGCGGGAGTCCATTTCAGACCTCGTTTCTCGTATGGCATTACCTGTCACCCGAACAGAGCCAATCCTCACGCCATAGCTGGTACCCGTAGTAGGTCACGCTTTGACCTGTGGGCAGTCTGAAGGCCAGCGGCACCAGGCGGGAGTAGACTGCCGACATGTGGTCACCGTCCGACCAGGTTAGCGGCGCGATCGCGGGGAGTAGTGCCGTGGAGCTCGAGTAATCGCCCACCTCACCCTGTGGGATCCCTTGCGCCCGAAAGGTACTTTGCTGCTTACCGAGCACGCCATTCTGGTAGACCAGTATCGGCCCCACTGGAACAACTGTCAGGGTGTGAGAGCAGCTCGCCGGTACCTGTGAATACCCGTGGGTGCTGGCCAGGAATAGCAGGGTGATGATTAGACGGCGCATCAGCCGCCAGCTTCGGGGATGAATTGCCAGGTGCCGCTTGTAGGCGTTGCTGCCCAGGTGCTGCGCGTGTCAATGTTGACTCCGGTTGGACGGAATACATGGAGCATCAAGGCGGTTTGGTCGATTACCTCGGTTACCAGGGCGGCTCTTGCAACGAGTTCACCACCAGCCTTGAGGGTTTTCGACTCATAGAAGTTAACGATTTGACCGACAAAGGCGCGGGGTTCGGCTGCTGAACCTGCACCAGATTTCTGTGGCATGAAGGCCTCCAATCTCGGCTCAGTCTACCCCGATTGGGAGGGTCGAACCATGGCCCGCGCTAATCAGGCGCCTGCAAACACCGTCAGTCGCCAGCGCTAGTTGGTGACCGGCATCGGCAGCTTACCGAGGTTCGCCCACCAATCGCGGACTTTGCCCTTCGACGGTGGCAACGGATCGCAGGCGCTAACGTAGCTTGCGGCGAGCACGGCAGCCAGGAAAAGGCGCGCCAACCAGGACGTTAGCGGCAAAAAGGAGAGCAGGAAAGCAACGGCGAGCAGGACGCGCAGCAAAGCGAAGTCGGACATCTTACGCGGGTTCGGATATCCCGCATCTACGATTCGCCTTATCCAGTCGTCACCGTGGGCGTCCATTGCAAGAAAGGCGTACCAGCCTGAGAGGGCCAGACTGAGGAGCGCAAATGGTGCGAAGAACCCCCACCGCAGAACGGTCACAACCTGTAAGAGTTCGGCCAAAGAAGCGATCGCGTAACAGGCCCGCGACTGCTGTAAACAATCCCACCCCGTCCAAGTCTGGATCCACGCTGCGCAACGCTCCACATGATCGAGCAGCCACCAATCGAAATGGACGGCTGGACTGTTCATTGATCCGGCCCCGTGTACTTCCGAAGAATGATCGTATTGCCCATCTGATCCCGCAGTGCGGCGCCGTCTGGCGTGACGGCCAGGAATACGTTTGAGATTGACTCGGGGACCGTGGAAGTGGTGAACCACCAGCGCGTCGAGGGTTCGTGGGTCTATCGTGTGAACAACGCCAATGTAGTTAAGCGAGGTGGCGTATCGTGGCCCTTGCAGGACGTAGACGTGGTTCAGCTCCAACTGAGAGGGGCGAATCTGCGGATGGTCTGAGAGGTTGGATACCAGGACTTCCGGCTTAGGGTTTCGATTCCTGCGCTCTTCGTCGGTCATTCGCTAACCTTCTCGCGAATCCACGGGCGTTCTGGCTCGGTCGTGGGTTGAATCGTCTGCTGGTGCGACCACTTTATCAGCTCCATGATGGTCGCCTCAGAAAACAGGCGGCCGGTGCAGAATGCCCAACGCGCCACCAGTTGATCGAGCGCCTGGTGCGCGGCAAGGTGATACTGGCGGAGTTGTTCCTCTTCGTCGGTCATATGTCGTGCTCCGGATTGTCACCGGAGGCGCATCAGTTTAGCTATTGCTGTGAACCCGTAGGTTTCAAGGCGGTCGATCGTGGCGTCAATAAAACTTCTGGCGACCAGTGCAGACGCGCCAGTATTGGCAGGGTGACGTAAGGCCAACTGCAGAGTGCCCACCAGGGAGATGAGCGATTGCAAATCGAACTGGACCGGCAGGGCGAAACCACGGGCTCCTACCAACTCGGCCGTCACGTAATCGAGCAGTTCTTTTTCGGCGCGTTTGGTCATACGAAGTACCTGCGAAAACTCCAAGGCTCTACATGCCGCATTTCCGGACTCTCAACCCTCGCATACCGATCTGGGTTAACCGTACTCATGCTTTTAGAATGGCAACTAAAATAGCCATAATAGCCACTCCAAGAGCCCACCAGAATCTTCTTCTCCACATTCTAGCCTCTGCATACGGAGTGAGGCCCTGCTCTCGAACCTGGTGAAGATTCCAGCGGACTTCAGTTTCCCAGTTCACTTGAGATCCTTTTTAGGATTAACCTGGAGACTCTCCGCTTGCTCCCCTGCTCCCATGGTGTCGGGCGAGAGCGCTGTATCAGCAGTACGCTTCAGTGCGACCAAACGCCGCAAGGGCTTCTGAATGTCCCTTCGAATGCGCTCAACGAACAACACCAATTCCAGGTATTCCGAGACGCGAATGTGTATCCACTCGTCGATCTGGCCTGCCTTCACCGCAGGGGAACGCAGATAATTCCGCGCCTTCTTCAACACCTCGGCGCGAACCTCGATTTTTAAGTCGGCGAGAATCTCGCACAGCTTCAGAATCACCAAGTCGTCCAGCGTGTAGCCCCGCACTGAACCCGGCCCCTGTGCCTCGATCGTTGGCGCGGCGAGATCGATCCGCGCCCAATAGTCAACATTGCGATAAGACGCGCCTGTGATCGTAGCCGCCTCCCGGCCCGTGAAAAGCAATTGATCGGGCCGCAACTGATCGCGCGGGTCTTTCGTCATGACTTGCGCTCCGGCATACAGTCGCAGTTCATCTTGGGTACTCCGCACGTCGGACAGATCGGCCCGCAAATGTGTTCGACTAGCGACGGCCCTCTAGCGCTGCCCGGCGACGGTGTTTGCGACGGGCTGCTTAGCGCGGGCAAGCTGGCGGAATCATGACCGGCAGGTAAAGGCTGCCTGAGTTTTCCCGGCTTACTTTTCTTCCGATCCATTCGAGCTATGCCCCTTTCAAAGTAGACTCGAAAAGCCCGTTGAATTTCAAGACCAGTTTCTCAATGTCAATTCCATGAACAGCCGCAAATTCGAGCGGTCCTAAAGCGTGTAGTGACTCGTCCCCTGTCTGGTGGTGGATCAGGCATAGCGGAATCACCTGCAAGTCTGAAGACTTCGTACCCATTCCATGCGAGCCAGTGTGAGCAGCTTCCACGCGCCTGGTCGATTCACACACACAGCAGGCGAACCTTCGCACGAACGCCTTGTACTTCTCATTGCGGACCGGCTTACCTCGCTGGTAACCCTGAACTGATCGAACTCCATAGGCCGTAATCATCTCCCATCCAGGAACAACAACGCCCCAGCAATAGCTAGAAACCAGATGGCGTACCAGATTCGATCAGGCCAGGAGAGCTTACGGTCTATCATTCTGTCCGCCGCAAGATATACTCAACTCCCCGGATACGTGCCCCTGGAATAACCGAGCCATCCCGCAATGCCTTCCTGATCCGCTGGTAATCCGGTTTCTGAATCATCATGCCGGCGGCCGCGATCGCCTTTTCATCGGTGATCTCGACCGCTTCGTACCGCGACACCTGCAGGCCGGTTTCCTCAGCAGCCCGGCATACTGCGGAATCCTCAGCGTAAGGTGGCATCATCAGGCACCACCTTTACGCTGCAGGCCAATGAAGGCGGAAAGCATGACCGTACGAACTACGGCATTCGGTACACCCTGTGCCTCGGCATGGATGCAGGCCTGAGCGTAAACGTCGATCAAGGCATTCGTCTGATTCAAGAGTGTGACGCCCCACGGTTGCAATTGCTGAGCCTGCGGCGCCCGTGACGGCATCGCTACCGGGCCATAGGTTCCAGTCCCCTGCGGTTGAACTGGCGGAGCACTGGCGGCCGGCTTACGCTGCTGGGACTCATGGATGGAAGCTGCTAGCTGGCGTTCGAGCAATGACGGCGGTTCGGCTTCCATCTCTGCGCGAGCCCGCGACTTTTCCCCTTCGGGAGCTAACCAGACATCCACGTATCCCTGTTGCGCCTTGCCAGTGGCTTTCTTGCAGATGTAGAACTCTTCCCGGTTGCCGAGCTGGAGCGCATAAATTTTGTTGGCGATTCCCAGGGAAAGGTAAGCACTGCGGCCGTCAACCAGCCCGAAGTACACCTGCTTCTCATCACCGAATCGCGAGTCGCAAATCTTCCCCGTGGGGTACTTCAAGGCGATCCGCTCAGGCACGTTCGGCTGGAGCATGAGTTTCGATGGCGCGTTTCCGTTGTTGTTCATTTACTGTTTCCTCCTGGTGCAAAACCAAAGTCCAATCGCGTAAGCGAGCAGTTGAAAAACACCCCACGCTAGGAGCTTCATTTCGCCCTCATGTAATGCAGCACCAGAAATTCAGGCACCGCGTAAGATCCCGCGACGTGCTTCGACCGCGCGAAGTAGTAAGCGAGCGGGGCGGCATTGCGCTCTTTGTAAAAGGCGAACCGTTGAATCAGGGACATTACGCTACCTTCCTTTGAGCTAAGAGCACCGACAGACGCGCCTGAATGCGGACAATTTCCTCTTCCCGCTTCGCATCAGCCTTCACGGCTTCGCCCATGCACTCATCGCAGACGAGGAAGGCATCATCTGACGGTGTGGCGTACAGGTGGTCTGTGGTCGATTCGCAGTTCATGCACTGGGGACCGGCTGCGGAGTAGTTTTGCTCTGATCTGCTCATGTAATTAGTATATGATGCCCGACTATTAAACGCAATAGAAAAATGGTATATTATGGGTGACCAATGACGATCCCCGCAAGTATGTTGTGTAAATGTCTTCGCTGCGGTCACAAGTGGGTGAAGCGGATAGATGGGCGGCCGAAATATTGTTCGGCTTGCAAAGAGAGTAACTGGGACGTACCGGCCGGCGAGCTGCCTCGCGGGCGCCCCGTCACGAAGGGTAAGAAGGCCACGAAGTGAGAAACGGCATAACCGCGGCACTCATTCTGGCTGGCGTAGGCCTATTCTCGTTCTACTTGTTTAGCGTGAGTTTTTCAGCTCAGCAGGGTGATCCGGTGGGATGGCACGCCGAGGCGGGATATGAAGTCCGCGCGCGTATCGGCATCGCTGCGGGTGCCGTGTTGGTGGCTGCTGGATGGTTAGTGCGGAAGATCCGGCCTTAATTGAGTACATTTCACTCCGATATTGGCGCAACATCGAAGTAACGTTATGAAGTGCGCAATTTATGCCCGCGTCTCGAAGAAGGAAGGCCAGGACACCGAGAACCAGCTCCTCGACCTCCGCCGGTATGCGAAGGCGCAGGCCTGGGAGGTTGTCGAATACATCGACCACGACACCGGCAAGCACGCGAACCGGGACGCCTTCAAAGAGCTGGTAGCGGATGCCAGCCGGCGGAAGTTCGGGGTAGTCCTGGTGTGGGCACTCGATCGCTTCACCCGTGAGGGAGTGCTCGAGACGTTCGGCCACGTCCGGAAGCTATCCGACTACGGCGTACAGTTTGAGAGTTACACCGAGCCATTCTTCCGCACCACGGGGCCCGCCGGCGAGCTGCTGATGGCTGTCCTTGCCTGGGTGGCGAAGCAGGAACGCCAGCGCATCAGCGATCGCACCAAGGCCGGCTTGGCTATCGCCCGATCCAAGGGGAGAGTGGGCGGCCGGCCCGCGAAAGTCTTCGACCGGGACCGAGCGCGCGCGATGCGCAACCAGATTCCGCCGATGAGCTGGCGGGCGATCGGCCTCGAGTTGGGGGTGGCACATTCCTCGATTCGGGACGCTCTAAAGCCTGTACGAGAAACGTCTCGCCCAAAACGCAAAAAGCGCGTTGCAGACAAGTCCTGACGTTTTGGTCCTGAAGTGTACGGGAGCGATCGTTAGTGCACAGCCTGCAACCCCTATCTTTGCTGTGCTTTGCGCGCTAACTGCTCACCCAGCCCATGCGATTCTGGCAGCACCATCCCCTCGAAAACGCGCCCCCGTTGACGAAATTTGACAACCAATCGGCCCCCTCAGAGGCAACCCGACCACACTTTAGCTACACTTGCCACCTTGATTTGGCTACACCAGCTTTCCCCCTCGCATTCCCTCGCGTTGCATTTTTCGCAGGTGCGCACTAACGTTTCTAAGGGTGATACTCTTTCCAGGAGGAGCAAAACATGCCCAAAGGTGTTCCAGCATCAGGAGTTAAGCAGTCGGCCGCGTTGAACAAGCCTTTCGCGAAAGCTGCGACGAACGCGAAGCCCGCGGTTTCGATCATTGTCGAACCGACCACCGGCGCCGTAACGATTCAGGCCCCCAGCATCGATATGGTGGCGCCTGTGCTCGAGAAGCTCAGAACCCGGACGGCCGGCGCCGGCGCGTAATTCTGCCGCAAGCATGGTAAAGACCTCGGGGGAGGTTGGCCACACCGGCAGACCAACGGAGCGGGCCCGCGTCCGCGAATTCGTCCGCTCCGTTTGAACCCTTGAGTTTTCTAAAGTGCGACTTTCGATTGCTCACCCGCCAGCCCCAGGGCGATCATGCCCAGGCACCCCGGCGAGCCACACTCGCAAGGCGGCACATGCAAACCCTCGAGGGATTCGGTATCCCGCATCAGACAGGCAGGATTCTCGAGCACCCACAGGACGAGCTGCAGCCTGTTCACACGCGCGCGATCGCACATGCTCGTTAACCGGCTGTTAACTGTACTCACCGCGATTTCCATCGCGCCCGCGATGGCTTTGACGTCAAGGCCACCGAAAACCTTCTTCACGATTTCCCTGTCTTGACGGTCGAAAGTGACGGACATTGGCCCTTAGCCCCTATTTATTCCGTCAGTTTCGCCCGATTACTGGCAAATTGCCAGATTTCAGCAATTGAATTGAACGGAAGCCACGCCACCAGGCCCAGACTATAGGTATAGAATGCGCCCCGATCCTCAATCCGCGGCACGTCAGGCGATTGTGGACGAGTACGGCGAAGTGGACCGAAAAGTAAAACTGTGGACACCCGCGGTTAACCCGCACCTCCAGCGGCGCGCCGAATTACAGGCCGTCATCGAAAGCTGGTACGAAGACTATGCGCCAGGCCTCGGCGGCATCCAGCAGGGCAAACAGTATCAAGTCGAGGTCAGCCCCCAGCAGTGGCACCAAACCCTCACAGCAGAAGCCCAGGCAAAAGCCTTCGCCCTCATTAAGCGCGCCAAACTCATCGATCCGTTTACCATCTTCACCACCACGTTATCCTCGATCAAATCGCACCTGGGGCAAGCCTTTCTCGACTCGCATGTACCCCGAAATCGCACCGGCCGGCGCACCATTACCGTGGTAGCCAAAGCAGAGCCCGTGCTTGCGAAGGTCGCCTAATGGACATGGAAGCGGTAGACAGCTCGAATGTGCACTCAGTAGGCTATGACCCGGAGTCCAGACGGATGCGGGTACAGTTCGTCAACGGCAACGTACACGACTACCAAGACGTCCCGGCAGAGACGCACCAGGCCCTCATGGCCTCCGATTCAAAGGGCGGGCACCTCGCAAAACACGTGAAGCCCGCGCACTGTTCCGTCCGTATCAAGTAGTTTCCCATCGCTCCAATTCTGGGGTGAACCCACCGAGGCACATCGACAGCTATGTCACACAGCAAGTGCGGCACGTTGGTATGGAGTTCGACCGGCGAGGCCTGGACATCAAAGCGCGGCGCCCGGCGTCTCATCGACCGGCAATTGGCGGAACGGCAGCCAGACGGCACACTTCGGATGTACGAATCCGACTACCGTTTCCGTTCAGAGCCTCAATGCACAAGCGGCCCCGATTTGCAGTCTATGGTACGCCCCTTCCCAATCGATGTGCACCTGCAGGACGACCGGGCAGTGCTGAAATACTGGCCTGATCAGTCGAGTCCTGGAAGCAAAGCCGCGTGAGCATGCCTGATACCCCCAGACGCAAAAGAGATGGTAGCGGTTTAGGCGTCGACTCGCAGGGCGGGCCGGTGATCGACCCAACCCAAAATGTCCTCGACCTGGTGCATGCGGCGATCAATCGCCAGGACGATTTGCGTAGGGCGCATGACGAGCTTAACGCCCAAGGGATAAATCATCAGAAGCAAATGGCGGAACTGCGTGCGTCTCACTCGCGGGAACTCGCATCCAAGGAATCCTCACGCCTCGACGCAATCCGGCAAGTCGATCAGTTGGCCGTCACAAGGGCAGCGGAACAGACATTGACGGCGGTAAACGCGCTGGCAAGTTCACAGGCGCGCGAAGCTGAAACGCTCCGCAACTCGCTCACCTCGACGGCTGCGGCACTCGCCACCCAGAACGCGGATACCGTCAAACAGATCAGCGATCGCATTTCTTCACTGGAGCGATCGAGCTACGAAGGCAAGGGCAAGCAGGCGGTATCCGACCCCATGTTGTCCGAGCTGGTGGTTGAAATGAAGAGCCTGCGGGAGTCACGCGCTACCGGCACCGGCAAAACGCAAGGCATCAGTGCGGCATGGGCCGTGCTCCTGGGCGTAGTGACGCTGATAGTCGGCCTGCTCACCGTGGGGGCGTTCGTCTTCACCCGGTCATCAACCAGCGCAGCGCAACCGCCCGTGTATGTGGTGGCGCCGAATGGCACGATGTTGCCGTCGCCTCCACCTGTCAGCAAGTAAGAACAAGAGGTAAATAAACGTGGGACTGATTCAAATCGTTGTTGTGCTCGTAATCCTGGGCGTGATCATGTGGCTGGTTAATACGTACATCCCCATGCCGGCGCCCTTCAAGACGATCATCATGGTCGTCGTCGTCATTGCTGTCTGCCTCTGGCTGCTGAGTGCGTTCGGCATCTTGAGCGGCGGCGGCCCTTACATCGGCACTGGGAGGCCGTTAGTTCGATGAACTGGCTCAAACTGCTATTCCAATATTTCCCGCTCGTCCTTTCGGGCGTTGTGGCCATTGAAGGCGCTTTGAAGGGCACACCCGGTGCAACCAAAAAGCAGATTCTCTTAAACGTGCTCACGGCAGGCGCCGGCGTAGCGCAACAGATCCCCCAGGGCGACGTGCAGCAAGTGGGTAAGGTGATCGATATCGTGGTAGGCGCCCTCAACAAATCGGGCGTGTTTGTGAAGGACACCCCGGCAACCGTCCCGGGCCCGGTAGTGGTTCTCAACCTTCCCACCAACGAGCCCCCGATAATCATCAAACCGTCCGCGTAAGTTGGTCCCCCTTGAGCCCCTGTGGAGTTCCACTTCCTAATTCCGAATCAGTCTCACCACCGGATGAACCGGAAGTTCACCAATGGGGCAGCTACGACCCTACGCTGGCTGAAGAGATTGAAGGCTTCCTGGTGACACTGCCAGGCTGGCTCATTGAACCCGCTGCTATGACGGAAATCCTCGCACTCCTGCATGCTGCTTGAAGACGAAAACGAAGACGACGACGAACAACCGCTAGGCCCCGCTGACCCCAGCGTCTGGCCAGGCGTATTACCGAAACAGGCGGCCTTTTTAACCGCGCTGGTAATGTTCGCAGGCCATCGTACGAAGGCAGCCAGGGCGGCGAAGATATCGCGGGCTCTAACGTATCACTGGCAGGACACGGACGCTACATTCAAGCTGTTGCTGGAACGCGCACAGCGGCAGGCCTTCGGCACTCTCGAAGACGAGATGATCCGGCGGGCCCATGACGGCATCAGCCACGGCATTTATTACCAGGGTGAACGGGTCGCATTCGAGCGGGTTTATTCAGACGGAATCATGATGATGCTCGCCAGGGCAGGGGATCCGAAGTACCGCAGCTCTGAAGTGCAGGTCAAGGGAACAGTGGACTTGAAATTTAAGGGCGAACTGGCCGACTTGCTTGATGTCTACCGGCAACTGACGAAGACAGCAGAATGACCCCGACCCTCACCAGCTACGAAGCAGAGCAGCTCATCCGGGGATTCTCGGACCATGCGAAGTTCTGCCAGCACCTGCAAATCCGCAATAAAGACGGGGTGACCGTCCCCTATCGCAATTCTCCGGCAGGGGCGAAATTGAACCGGGCAATTCGTAAGCAGGAACTCGCCGGCGACCCCGTGCGGGTCTGCATGCTGAAGGCGGGCCAGGTCTGGGCCTCGAGCAGTGCGGCAACCGAACTATTCCGCAGGATTCCATTCTTCCCCGGCCGGCGCGCACTCGTCTTGGCCGACAGCGACCAGCACGCGGACCTTGTATTTGAGTATTACCAGCAGTACATCCGCTCCTATGCGGACAACCCGTACGGCTCGGAACTGAATTCAGCCATCGAGCTGCCCGACCTGATCAAGGACACGGAGCGGCACATCCGCTGGTCTAACGAGAGTTCCATCCTGGTCGGTACCGCCTACAATGCCGACATCGGCCGCTCGGCGCCGTACAACTGGGCGCACCTCTCAGAAGCAGCTTTCTACCGCGACATGGGCACGCTCATGACCGGCTTAATGCAGAGAATACCGAACTCTGCGGATTCAGGCGTCATTATCGAATCCACAGCCAACGGCACCGGCGGCGATTTCTACGACCTCTGCCAACGTTCGATGGATCCGCGGCGCGCAACCGGCTGGGCATTCGTATTCTTCGGCTGGTGGGAACACCCCGAGTACCGCATGCCGACACCGGCAGGCTTCAAGATCACGCGCGATGAACTGGCGGAAGTCCAAAAGTACAACCTCCATATCGATCAGATCGCATGGCGGCGCCGGCAGATTGATACCGCGTGTGAGGGCAAGATTGAGCGCTTCCGCCAGGAGTTCCCCGGCAACCCACAGGAAGCCTTCCAGGCGTCTGGCCGAACCATCTTCGACATGGTGGCAGTGGGACGCATGCGCACGATTCAGGACGGCATGCGCGGCAAGCTCGAGGTGGTCGACATCGGCACCGAGAAGCGCGTACAGTTCCTGCAAAGTGAAGACGGCCGCGGCGAACTCGTCATCTACCAACTGCCCCGCAAGGGCGGGCACTATGTAATCGGCATCGACCACGCGGAAGGAATCGACCCAAAAGCCAAATCCGCCGGCAGCTCGGATCCAGACTACTGCTCGGCCACCGTACTCGATGCGGACACCGGCGAAGAAGTCGCCAAATTAAAAGAGCGATACGAACCGCACCCGTGGGCACAGGCCTGTTACCTCCTGGGCAAGTTCTACCGCTGGGCATTCCTCGCACCCGAACAGAAAGCAGTGGGCAAAGCGATGATCGGGCAACTGCTGGCCCTGCAGTACCCACAGGAATTGATTTACAGCAAGCAGCGGGATCCAAGTGACCGCAGGACGCCACTCTTGCAGGAACTGGGATTCGACACAAATTCGGTTTTCAGGCCCGTGCTGATTTCAGGCCTCGACCAGGCCTTGCGCGAGTCCGCAATACAGGTGCACGACCCCGAGACGCTGCAGCAGCTTCGCGAATTCGTCCGCAAACCGAACGGCAGAGAAGAAGGCACCAGCCATGATGATGATGTCTTCGGCCTCGCGCTGGCTGTAGAGGGCTTGCCGTATGCGCGTCGTGCTTTCCTCTACAGGGAATCCCGATCCAAGGAAGACATCCAGTGGAAGCCGCAACGCTACGGGCAGCAGGTAAAGGAACTCGATGACGACTAATCGGGCAAGCCATATCACGCCTGAGAGCATCCGCCAGCAGAAGCCCGGCCACTTCCCAGGCGAAGTGCGGCCCTACCATCGAGCCCACGGCGTCAAGCTGTACAACGAGCCCCCAACCCTGCTCGGTAAGCCATTGTGTCGTCGAGAGCGCGACGTTTTAGCAGCCCTCGGTGAAGGACTGAGCAACAAAGCCATCGGCTACCAACTGGGGATCGCGGAGGGCACGGTCAAGATGCACCTGTGGCGTGCGGCCCGAAAGACCGGCTACAGCACACGAATCGAACTCGCCTTGTCTGGCGTGCGGCGGGAAAACGCACTCCTCAAATGGGCACTCATGACGCGGCTTCGCGAGGAAGCCCAGACCCGAGGAAGGTTTGAGCCTTCGTATGACTAAAGCCCTGACGTACGATGAGTGCCAATCCATCAGCGATTTGTGGCACGGCGAACCAGTGGACGAGGCGGACCTCGCGCCCATCCTGTGCAAGCTCGACTTGCGCGATCGCAAAGAGTTGCGACTATGGGCAAGCCCGCTGACGAATCGTGATCTCGACCGGCTGTTACACCGTGAAGTCGCCCCACTCGATATGTCGTATGAGGGGCAGGTCTACCGTTTCAAAGTCGGCCTGATCAAGGATGCGGTGAAGGCTTGCGGCGGTAACAGGGCGCATGCGGCCGTATCGCTGAATCTGGCGCGCAATACAGTCTTCAAAGTTTTGCGGCTCGATGCGCGGGCAACTATGACTCATGGTGGTAGCGGATTGGCCGCAGCAGGCCGAACGACAGGATACCAACAGGCAGGCCGATAACCGCAGCCGATAAAGGGCTCAAGTAAAAGCCGGCCACCATCGTATACGCGACAACGAGCAGCAGAAACAGAAACATCCTTCCGACCCGCAACTCCACGCTAACCATCATGGCTGACCACGACGGCAATTGTTCAAACCCGTATCACCCCGACCCCGCAAAGTGCTGCGAAGCCTGCATCTTCGGGACTGGCGAGCATGCGGACTGGTGTACGTACGTGCTGACAAAAGAAATGCTCGAGGAAGGTTTAGCGGAATTCCAAAAGATGGGCACCCGTGGATAAATTCGAGTGGTGCAAGTCCCTGGCTGGAGTCGGAAATAAATTCTCACAGCGGATTGGTGATATCCATCTGGGCGCTTCAATGGGGCCGACCCCAGCCAGAGAGTCCCAAGCATAGCATGGCGAAATCATTTCAAATAGACCTTTCCGACGCCGAAAAGCAGAAGCTCATCGCGCGTATTGAGCAGGACTTTCAAAACGCCAAAGCCTCACACATGCGCTGGAGCGAACGTTGCGCGGGGTGGATGAAGAAGTGGGAAGCCCGCGTTAGTCCGTCCTCCATTGGCGATGAGGACAAACCGAACCAAGTTGTACCGCTCGTGCAGTGGCAGACCTTCAACAAATTGGCGAGGGACTTACAGGCCTTGCTTGGCGACAACGCGGAGATTACCGCACGTGCGACAGGCCCATCGGACAAGGGCAAGGTGGCGAAGATCGGCCGGTGGATGACCTCCCGCCTGTTCGATCAAATGGAAATCGTCAGCGCGCTTTGTGAATTCGAGTTCCGCCGAATTCTCAACGGCTGGAGTGCAGCCTATCGCCCCTGGTACAAACGCGAATTCGACACCCTGGTAAATGGCAAGCGGAAGCGAGTCTGCGACTACGAAGGCCCCGGCTTCTTCCCCCTCGAGCCCGACGACCTGGTGGTACCGGCTGAGCGCGGCGTCAAAAGCCTGCAGGATTTCAGCTTCATCATTCGGCGCGTACCCGTCACGGTAGACGATCTGCAGCATGGAGACGGCACGCTCTACAAGGGCACCAGTGAGCCCGACTTCGTAAAGAAGGCCATCGACTGGGCACAGACCGGCCAGAACGATTACACGATGTCCTCGGACCCCGTGCGCACCGAACGCGAGCGATCGGAAGGTGTGGATTACGACAGCTACACATTGGGCCGGCGCATCATCTGGACGTGGGAGTGGTACGGCAAATGGCGAATGCTGAAGGGCGGCGATGCGGAGGAAAACGAACTCGGCAAGCGCGACCAGTACGAAAGTGACATCGTAATCCGCTTCATTCCCGGCATGCGCGAAATCATCGGCTGCCAGGACTTGCTCGAGCTGTACCCGAAGATGAGGAACCGCAGACCCTTTGTGGAATCGACCCTCATCAAGGACGGCACGTACAGACCCAAGGGATTCGGCGCCTTGCTCGGAGATCTCGAGGACGATGCCACCGCCAACTCGCGATTATTCGCGGCTGCCGGCGAGCTGAGCGTCTGGCCCATCATCTTTTTCAAACCCGGCGGCGGTATGAAGCCCGGCAATTTCAGACTCTCCCCCGGCATGGGGATTCCAACCGAAGATCCTGCTTCAGTGAACGTGATCAAACTGAATCCGAACCTTGATTTCACGATCGCCAGACAGCAGGACATCCTGAGCGTAGCTGAGCGGGTCACCGGCATCACCGATCAGTCGCTAGGCCGTGCAGTCGATCGACCGAACGCACCGAAGACCGCAACCGGGCAGCTCGCGCTCATCGAAGAGGGCAATGTCCGAGCCTATCTGGATGCCACAATCCTCCGCGAGGACATGGAGCACATAGTAGGCGAAATCTGGGAATTAGACGTCGATATGGTGCCCAAAACCGAGCCCGGCCTCTTCTTCAGAGTCACCGAAGAGCAGGCGGATGGCCTGTTTGACACGCGGCAAGGCGGCGCCTTCATGACTCCCGAGGAATTCGGCGGCCGCTACGACTTCAAATTGAAGTTTGCCACCACGGTATACGCGAGACAGGCGAAGAAACAGGAGTTTCTAGCCTTCTATCAGGCGGCCGTCATGAACCCGCTTTGCATGCAAAACCCCAAGGCACTCTGGACGCTCTTGAACATGCTGGCGAAGCAATTCGACATCGAATTCTCGGATGTAATCCCGAAACCTGCCGACCTCGACCAGCCGAAAACGCCCGAGCAGGAATGGGTGGAAATGCTCGAAGGCCAGGAGGTTGAACCGAACCCGATGGACGACGACGCGGCCCATATCCAGGCGCACATCAAGCAGCTCGAAGGCGAGCGCACGGCCCCCAAACGCGACGTGCAGGCCATCGGCCTCAACGTGGCGCATGTACTCGCCCACAAGCAACAGATGAGAACGAAACAGCTCATGCAGGCCATGACTTCGCAGCTTGTACAGCAGATCACTCCGCCCCCAGGCCAGCAGCAGGCCCAGCAGCTCGCCCAACACGTCGGACTCATGCAGCAGGCGTACGGCGGCGCCCCACCTCCGCCACAGCAACAGGGCGCACCCGGCGACGTGCCCCCACCGGATCAGGCATTCGGAGCACAGGCGGCACAGCAGCCCGTTGAAGGCCAGATGTGACCGACCCCGACAGCGCAGAACTCGACGCCATCAAGGAACTGAGGCAGTCACCCGGCTATGCGCTGGTAGTAGAGCGAATCAACGAAGAGCTACACCGCAAACGGCTAATTCTTGAAATGTTGGGCCCTGAGCAACACTTCGCCCGCACGCAAGGTTACATCGAAGCGCTTCGTATGGTGCTCACGATCCCCGAAATATTAGCGAACGAATTGAAGGAACAAAAATAATGGAAACGATTCAGCAGAACCTGCAACCGATCCCCACGCCCGTAGGCGGCACCATCGATAACCCCGGCACCAGCCGCGGCGATGCAACCCAAAACCTCCAAGCCAATGCA
>Ga0207671_10002809_pt1 | contig 18118 bp, 11 predicted proteins | sample KBSC24metaG_FD_184352 | JGI IMG/M metagenome (GOLD analysis project Ga0207671, IMG submission 184352) | Corn rhizosphere microbial communities from Kellogg Biological Station, Michigan, USA - KBS C2-4 metaG (SPAdes) (version 2) | ecosystem: Host-associated > Plants > Roots > Rhizosphere > Soil... | reverse complement strand
CGCCGTGGGCGCGCTCGTCGGGCAGCTGGCCAAACTCCAGGGCGCGCGCGTGGTCGGCATTGCAGGAGGCCCCGAGAAGTGCCGCTATGCCGTCGAGACATTGAACTTCGACGCCTGCCTCGATCGGCGCGACGGGTACTTGCGCGAGCGTCTTGCCGCTGCGTGTCCCGATGGCATCGACGTGTATTTCGAAAACGTCGGCGGCGAGGTGCTGGATGCCGTGCTACCCCTGCTCAACCTCGGAGCACGCATGCCGGTGTGCGGCTTCATCGCGCACTACAACCCGACATCCTCGTCGCACCATCAGGACTTGCGCGCGCAGTTGCTCGGCGTCGTATTGCAGAAGCGCGTCCGCATGGAGGGCTTCATCATTCTCGACCACTACGCCGATCGGTTCGAGGCGTTCGAGAGGGAAATGGGCGAGTGGCTCGCCACGGGGCGCGTGAAACTGCGCGAGGATCGCGTCGAAGGATTGGAGAACGCGCCGGCCGCCTTCATCGGGCTGCTCGAGGGCAGGAACTTCGGCAAGCTGATCGTGGATGTCGCTTCGACGTGAACGCGTGCACGGCACGCGCGGAGCGCAAAAAATCCTGCGTCGACGCCGCCTCGATGGGGACACAAGGAGGCGACTCGACGCAGGGTCGGCAGAGGTCGTCGCGCCGCCGGAGCGGCACGACGGGAGTGACCAGTCCGATCAGTAGGTGACGTTGACGCCTTCGATGACGTGCATGTTCGGGTAGCCGATGTCGCTGGTCGTGGTCGGATCGGTGATGCTGCACGCCGACGAGCTCAGGAAACTCGGATGCGTCTCGGGCGAGGTCGTCGAACCGATGTAGAAGGTCATGCCTTCGCCGGCGAAGTCGTCCGTGGACACTTCCACCACCAGGTCGTTTCCGACGGTGTCGGCGATCGTGCCGGTGATCGGCACGTTGACCGAGGTCAGCGCGGCGTCGGCCGGAGCGGCCACCGTGGTCTGGGCGATCTGCGTCAGCTGGCTGATGTCGATGGTATCGACCGTGACCGAGTGCGGGATCGTGTACAGCGTGACGGTCATGCTCGGCGAGCCCGACGTCTGCTCCACCGACACGTCGACACTGGCGACATCGGCGGCCGTGGTCACCGCGTAGTCGCTGAAGTAGTAACGGCGCCAGTACTGGTTGTCCGCGGTCGTGTTGTCGGCGTTGTTGCCGCAGGCGACCGAGTTCTGTCCGACCGGCGTGGTGTCGGTGGTCTGCGCGAGGGTGGCCGAGCCGCCGCCGGATGGCGCGCCTTCGAATCCATCCGCGAAGATCCGATCACCGACATCAGTCGTGCAGGTCACGGCCACGTTGTCGACGTTCGCGCCGGCGACGCTGCCGCTGCCGTCGGCGACGGTGCAGGTCTGCGCCGGGTTGCCGGGCTGCGCGGAGACCGTGACCGAATAGGTCGCGCCGTCGTCGATCGGCGTTGCGAACGTGAAGCTGCCGTCCGCGGAGATCGACAGATTGTCGCCGCCGCTCTGCTGCAGCACGAGGCCGCTGCCTGCCAGGCCGCTGACCGTGCCGCCGATCGTGTACGTCGCCGGCGGAGTCGCATTGAAGCCGAAGAAGTACGCCGAGCCCGGCATCGAGCCGTCAGCCGCCCTGTACAGCCACGAACCGACCAGTATCGTGTTGCCGTCGATGGTCACGGGCATGCCGAACTGGTCGGCCGGCTGACCGTCGCTGGCCGTCAGCGTCTGCGTCTCGACGAACTGACCGGAAGACCCATCGAACACATAGACCGCACCCTGCGCGGTCGCGGCGCTCCAGCCGGGCGTTCCGATCAACGCCGTCGTGCCCTGCAGCGCGACCGCGTGGCCGAAGTTGTCGTGCGGCTGGCCGTCCGACGCGCCCAGTTCCTGGGTCTGCGTCCAGGTGCCGTTCGACTGTTTGAAGACGTAGGCCGCACCCTGCGAGTCGTTGTCGTCGGGGTTGGCGCCCCATGCGCCGACCAGGAAGGTCGAGCCCGAAAGCGCGGTCGCATAACCGAAATAGGTATTGGGGGCACCGTCGTCGGCGACCAGCTTCTGCGTCTCGCTCCAGACGCCGCCGGTCTGGCTGTACGCGTACACCGCACCCTGGTAGCCGTTGTTCGCATAGGCGCCGATCAGCGTGTTGGTGCCATCGAACGCGATCGAATAGCCGAAGATGTCGCCGATGCCGCCGTCGCTGGCCGTGAGCTTCTGCGTGTTGGTCCAGGTGCCGGTGGAGCCGTCGTAGACGTACACCGCGCCCTGGAACCCGTTGTCGCCGATCTGCGCGGCGTCCGCACCGATCATCAGCGTCGTGCCGTTCAGGCCGAGCGAGTAGCCGAAGTTGTCGAACATCTGGCCGTCGTCGGCCGTGATGATCTGCGTCTGGGTCCAACTGCCGCCCGCGAGCGTGAATACGTACGCGGCACCCTGCGAGAAGTTGCCGTTGACCGGCGTGCCGTAGGCGCCGATCACCGCCGTCGTGTCGTTGAACACGATCGCGTTGCCGAAGGTGGCGTCGGCCTGACCGTCGCTGGCGAGGAGCTGCTGCACTTCGGACCAGGTACCGTCCGGAGCCTGGTTGAACACATGCACCGCGCCCTGGGCCTCGTTGCCGTTGATGTTCGCCTGCATGGCGCTGATCATCGCGGTCGTGCCATGCACGGCCACGGCCGAGCCGAACTCCGGATCGAACCCGGCGTCGGTTCCGATGAATTCCTGCGTCTGGGCCCAGCCGGAATCGCCGAGCGCCTGATGGATGGCAGCGCGCAGTTCGGCCGAAACCGCCGTCTTGGGAACGCTGGATTTGCCCAGGGAGGCGGCGTGGGAAGACACGGCGCATGCCAGGAAGCCCAGGCACGCGGCGGACACGACGGTACGGCGCAAGCGGTAACGTGGATCGGAAGAAAAACCATTCATATTCGATCTATCCCTCATGGTTACGCGAAGACGTTGAAAAGCCAGAGTTGCCGCTTGGCTCGCCAGCGGTGGCGCGCAGGGGAACCGCGGCGGCTGGGCAGGTCGCCGGCGGAGACCTGCCTACCTCGCCGCGGCACACGGTGAGCACCTGTGCCGCAGGACCTTGTGCAGTGGGAGTGAGCCACTTACCTCGTTGATGCTGCAGTGCTCCAAAATTCCAACGGGCACTGCCGGTGCCGTGCTGCCCGCCCCCCATCGAAGCGAGGGTTCCTCGGCGGCCGACGACCCACACCATGGCTCAACGGGTGCGTCAGTTCCCGTATCGGGAGTGAAAAACGAAGTAGAAAGGGAATAGTTTGGATGTAGAAGCCGCTGATTTGCTTGGAATTGATCCGATCACGGCGTTTTGCGCGCCGGATGGATTCGCGGCTACCGGTCGGAATTTGAAACCGGCCGCTCGCCGGCGAGCTTGCGCGCGCGGCCCAGCGCGCGCTCCGCGCCGTCCGTATTGTGCATTGCATCGTAAACGCGCGCTTCGATGAGGGCGGCGCGCATGTCGCGCTCCGACCAGGGAGCGACCCGTCCGGCCAGGGCGGACGCTTCGTCGATCTTCCCGGCGTCGACGAGGGCGCCGACGTAGGGGCTTGCCGCGGCGAGGATGTCTTCGGGAATCGCGACGCGTTCGGCATGCGCCAACGCGTCGGCGAAGTCCGCGAGCGACGCCTCGGTGTGGCCTTCGATTCGGTCTTGCTCGGCGTCCAGTAGCCGCAGGTAGACCGCGCGGCGGTCGTGCGAAGCCTGCTGGCCGACCCATTGCTTCAAGCGTATCGATTCCGCCGCCGCGCCGGTCGCGTTGCCGAGGTTCTGCATGGCGCGTATCCGGGTGAACCAGACGCCGAAGTAGTCCTGGTCGTTGGCGCTTTCCAGGTCGGGCGTCAGTGCCGCGCGGGCGCTGCTTTCGGCGCCGGCGTAGTCGCCCCGCACGAATGCGATGTCGGCCAGTTCGGCGTCGGCTTCGCTGCGAACGGCGGCGTCGGCGGCAGAGTCGCTGTCTTTTTTGATGCGTTCGAGCAGGACGACGGCTTCGTCCAGGCGGCCCACGCCCGCCAGCGCGACCGCGCGGGCGAGGACGTTCCACCACCGTTCCCGGGTATTGGGGGCCTGCACGTCCTCCCGCCCGAGCCGCTCCGTTGCGGCCAGCGCCTTGTCGTGTTGCAGCAGCATCGCGTACGCCTCCGCCATGGAGCGCAGCGCGGAGTCGCGGGCTTCGGGAACGGACAGGAGTTCGAAGCGATCGGCGGTCTGCTCGAACAGGGGGATCGCAACCTGAGGCTGGCCGCGGAACATGGCGATCGCGCCGAGATTCAGGTCGACCCTCGCCATGCCGTACGCGTCGTTGCTCATCTCGTGCAGCAGTCGCGCCTGGCCCATCTCGGCGGTGGCGGCGTCGAGGCGTCCGGCCAGCACATCGACGCCGCCGCGCCCGGTATAGGCGGCCGCTTTGGCCTTCGGATCGTTCACGAACTTCAGCAGCTCGAGCGCCTTGTCGAAATGGGCGCCCGCGTCGGCGAATTTCTGTTCCCGGAAATCGATCACGCCCAACTGATTGATGATGAGCGCGCGCATGTGCGGGTCGCGTTCCGCCGGAACCTGGTCGAGCAAGCTTTCGCAGCGCGCGCGGCTCGCCTGGTAGTCGCCCTTGTAGAAGTCCACATACGCCAGGGCGAGTCCGATTTCGGGGCGCGCAAGCTGCTCCGGCGACGCGTGCTCGGCGATCGCGCGGGCGACATCGAGCTGGCCGGCGAGAGCGGCGGCGGCGATGCGCTGCGCAAGTTCCTCCACGCCTTCGGGCGCGTCGGTTCGCGTCGCCGGCGCGTGGCCGAGCTGGACCAGCAGCGTATCTGCGGCGCGACGTGCGGCGACCAGCACATCGCGGTCCTGCGCCTGCGCGACCCGCTTCATGGTGGGCGGTCCCTGCGCGGACAGTCCCACATTCCACATACCGCCCGCCCGCGAGACCGTGGGCTTGACCAGCAGGGTCGCCACCTTGGCGAACGAAGGGTCCACTTCGATCTTGTCGGCGTCGAGCCGCTTGGCGTTGATCAGGCCGACCGTGGTTTCGCTCGGGGTCGTCGTCAGGCCGCTGTCGCGCAGCTGGTTGGCGATCAGGTCCATCAGGCCGAAGCGGAGCCATGCCCACTCGCCCGAAGCGTCGACGGTGGCAGGCAGGACCATCACAGCCATGGGGCCGGTTGTCGATGGGGGAGGCGAGACGGCAGCGGGGGAGGCAGCATTGCGGGCGAACCACCACCCGATCCCCGATGCGACGATCGCCACGATCAGCATCGATGCAGCGGCTATCCACAGGCGGCGCGTTTTCGGCCGTGGCGGCGAGGCCGCCCCGGAACTCTCGCTGCCCGGATCGGCGGCAGCAGGTCGCTCGAGCGAACGTTCGCTGGTCGGTTCGAATGTCCACCGGTAGCCCAGCCGAGGTGTCGTCCGTATGCACGATGCGTCGCCCACGACGCGACGCAAGCGCATGATCGCCTGCGTGAGGGACGCCTCGCTCACGTCCGTCCGCCCCCACACGGCGGACGCGAGTTCGTCGCGGCCTACCGATCGGCTGCGGTGCCGAACGAGGTAGATCAGGCAATCGATCGTGCTGACCGGCAGGTTCTCCGCAACATCGTGTCGTCGAAGTTCTCGCGTGAGGGGGTCGAGCAGGAAATCGCCGAAGGCATAGACAACATGGGTCATGGGCGTAGCTTACCCGGCCGCATCGACAACGGGGCTGACGGGGCGGCAGCCTTACGCTTGTGCAGAGAATGTGGCGCGCGGCGCACGCTTGGCGTCGGGATCCGTATCGCCTCGATAAGACTCGACGCCGGTTTTCGATGGCGTGCGGATGGTGGGGATGGGGCGGCCCATCCGTGGTTTTCATCCTCGCTGCGCGAGGGCCATCCGCCGCGTATGGACGACGAGGCGGCTTCTCCGCGACACTAGCGCCACTGGGGGATACACACGACGGAACCTTTGCCTGCCTCGACCGGCGTGCGGGGAAACCTACGCCGCGCCGCGATGCAGGCCGGCGGTCCATGCGCGGTGCCATCGTTGCCCTCCAGCCCCCTTCAACGTGGCGAGGGTGCAGATGAAAGTTCGGCGATCCAAACCTGCGTTGCGCGAATCGATCGGCCCCGCCCGGTCTGGAGTCGCGCGTGCAGCGAAGGCTTTCTGGATCGGCGTGCTGGTCGCGGCCGCGATGAGCTGCCTGCATGCTGCGCCGGCATTGGACGTTACGCTGGTAACGGCAGACGATCCCTCCGTGCTGGGACTGCAGTCGAATCGCAATGCGGGCGCTGCCGGAATCTCCGCCGACGGGCGCTACGTCGTTTTCGGATCGTCGGCGAGCAACCTCGAGCAAGGTCACGCGCAGGACTGGCCGAGCGTCTACCTGCGCGACACCTGGTCGGACACGACGATAGCGGTCACGCCCGAAGGCAGCCATCCCAGCATGGCGATGAACGCGGTGATTTCGCGCGACGGGCGCTACGTGGCGTTCGATTCGGACAGCAGCACGCTCGTCGGCGGCGACACCAACAATGCGTCCGACGTATTCGTCTACGAAGTGGCGACGGGGCAGATCACGCGGGTCAGCGTGGGCACGTCGGGTGCGCCTGGCAACAAGGCGAGCGTGCGCCCGCAGATTTCCGCCGATGGGCGTTTCGTCGTCTTCGAGAGCGACGCGACCAACTTGGTCGCCAACGACACCAACGCGCTGCGCGACATCTTCGTGCGCGACCGGCTGGCCGCGACGACTACGCGCGTCAGCGTCGGCGCCAATGGCGTGCAGGCGACCGGCGACAGTCAATTTTCATTGATTTCGGCCGATGGCAGCACGGTGGTGTTCGCTTCGGCTGCAAGGAACCTGGTCCCGGGGCGTTTCGATCGCGGCGTGTTCGAACGCAACCTGGTGACTGGAACGACGCAGATCATCAGCGTGAACTCGGCCAATGAAATCGCCAATTCGGATGTCTACGCCTATTCACTCTCCGCGGACGGACGCCTGATCGCGTTCGTGTCCGCCGCCGACAACTTGTCGCCGCTCGACAACGGACCGATGTACCACGTGTACCTGCGCGATACGCAGGCCGCCACCACCACGCTGGTCGATCTCGGCACCGGCGGAGTGCTGGGCGACGGCGACAGCGGTGCGCCGGCATTGTCGGAGGACGGGCGCTACCTCGCGTTCGAATCGACCTCGGGCAACTGGGTCGATGGCGACGGCGGACAAACACGGACGATTTTCCGCCGCGATCTGCAAAATGACGTGACGCAACGGATCAGTGCGAACGGAACCGAGGCGCCGGACGCCGGATCGATGGGAGCGGCGATTTCTTCCGACGGCGCCTACGTCGCCTTCAGCTCCGACGCGGACAACCTCGTCGCCGGCGATACCAACGGCGTCACCGACGTGTTTCTCAAGGACGTCGCGTTCGACACCCTCGAGCGTCTGGATCTGTCGTCGGACGGACCGAATCCGGGCGGCACGGTCGCTGCCTACGGGAGCGGTACCAGCGATTTCGGATCGGCCTCCGAGGACGGCCGCTTCGTCGTGTTCCAGTCGACCGCGTTCAATCTGGTGGCCGGAGACGGCAATGGCATGACCGACGTCTTCCTGCGCGACATGCTCACGAACACCACGCAACTGATCAGCACGAATCCCGCCGGCTATCCCGGAAACGGCGAGAGCACGATGCCGCGCATCTCGCGCGACGGCCGCTATGTCGTCTATCAGTCGCTCGCCAGCGATCTGGTCGCCGGCGACACGAATGGCGTGGGCGATATCTTCCGCTACGACACGCTGCTGCACGTCACCGAACGCGTCAACGTGGATTCCAACGGTGCGCAAGCGCTCTCGCCACTTTCCAACAGCAACTCGGCGTCGCCATCGGCCGACGGCCGTTTCGTGGTGTTCCGCTCGGCGGCGTCCAATCTCGTACCGGGCGACACGAATCATGTCTACGACGTGTTCGTGCGCGACATGCAGGCCGGTACGACGGAACGCGTCAACGTCAACTCCAGCGGTGCGCAGGACGCTTACATCGCCTCGAACCCGAGTATCTCCGCGGATGGCCGTTTCATCGTGTTCGATGCGACATCGCCGACGCTCGCGCCCGGCGGCGACGGCGGCTTCAACGACCTGTTTCTGCGCGACCGCTGGCTGTCGACGACGACCCGGTTGATCGCGGCGCAGGATGGGACGCCTGCCAACGGCAGCAGTGCCGGCGGCATCATCAGCGACGACGGCCGCTATGTCGCGTTTTCCTCGGCGGCATCGAATCTGGTTGCCGGAGACACCAATCATCAAACTGACGAGTTCGTTCTCGACCGCCAGTCCGGTGCAATCGAACGTATCAGCCTGACGTCAACCGGCGGCCAGGCCAATGGCAGCAGCGTGGCGGGGACGATGAGCGCGGATGCGCGCTATGTGATTTTCCTTTCGGTGGCGACCAATCTGGTCCCCAACGACAACAATTCGACTGTCGACGTCTTCCTTCGCGATCGCGCACTTTCGAGCACGACGCGCATCAGCGTGGACGCCGCAGGCACCGAAGGCGTCTACGGCGGCTTCTCGCCGTCGATCGCAGCAGACGGCCACTCCGCGGTGCTGACCTCGTCTTCGCTGCTGGTGACGCCGGATCGGAACGACTCGGGCCAGGATATCTTCCAGGTGCGTTGGGCCGATGTGGTGGTGCCGACGACCATCGACGTGGTCGCTGTGTCGCCCGAATCCTCCGTCGTCGGCCAGCCCTACGCGATCTCGTTCAACGTGGTCTCCGACATCGCCACGGCGCAGGGCAGCGTATCGATATCCGACGGCGCAGGCGGCGGCTGCGGACCGATCGTGCTGAGTGCAGGCATGGGGGCTTGCGTGTTCGCTTCGGGCCATGCCGGCTCGCTGCCGTTGACGCTGTCGTTCGCCCCCGCCAGCAGCGCGTTTGCGTCGAGCACGCTGATCGTCGACCACATCGTCGCCGCGGGAACGACTGCGCTTTCCCTCGCCGTCGCGCCGGAGCCGGCGACGCCCGCTGACGCGGGGCTCGCTTCGATGGGCTTGTCGGTCGTCGCGCCCGCAGCGGGCACGCCGAGCGGCACCATCGTCGTCACGCAGATCGATTCGGGTGCCTCGTGCGTCGCCGTGTTGCCGCAGACCGAGTGCACGATCGGCGCGGCCACGGAAGGATCGCACGCGATGCAGGCCGTCTATTCGGGCGACAACGATTTCCTGCCGAGCACCGCCACTTACACGCATGTGGTGCACGACCGCCAGGTGCAATTGCAGATCGAGAGCGTGCTGCCGGAGCCGACCGTAGTGGGCCAGGCCGCCACGGTCCGATTCGCGCTCGGCAGCGCCGACAACCTGGCGACCGGCGACGTGAGCATCGACGCCAGCACCGGCGAGCATTGCGCGGCTTCGCTCGCGAGCGGCCGCTGCGATCTCGTCTTCATGGTCGACGGAGCGCGCACGCTGGTCGCCAGCTACGCAGGCGACGCCGGTCACGATGCCGCTGCTTCGACACCCGTGGCTCACGACGTCGTCGACGCGGCGACGACGCTGGCCATCACCAACCACACGCCGGATCCGTCATTGCCGGGACAGGCCGTCGACGTCAGCGTCGCGCTCGCCGTGCAAAGCCCGGGTTCCGGCTCGCCGCAAGGCGCGATCACCGTCGGCGACGGAACAGACACCTGCGTCATCCCGCAAGGGCAAACGCACTGCGCGCTGGTGCTGCACTCGCATGGCTTGCGCGTGCTGAGCGCGAGCTACGCCGGAGACGGCAATTATTCGGCGAGTTCGGCGCAGGCCGAGCATCATGTCGACCAGCCGCCGACAGCCGCGGATCCGAGCTATTCCATTCTGGCTGGCGTGACACTGAAGGTACCCGCCGCGCAGGGGATTCTCGCGGGCGCGAGCGATGAGGATGGCGATCCGCTGCAGATCACGAACGCCGGTACGCTCACCACTTCCGGCGTTGCCGGCAGCGTGACGCTGCAGCCCGACGGCAGTTTCACGTTCGTCTGCGCGCAGGATGCGCATGGCGTGGCGAGCTTCGTCGCGAGCGTTTCCGATGGTTGGCAGTCCGTCGATGTCTCGGTATCGATCACGGTCACACCGGCCGTCGACCTTGCGATAACGATCGATGACGGCATCGACTTTGCGCGAGGCGGCGGCCGCGTCGACTACACCATCGTCGTGCGCAACACCGGCGTGACTGCGGCGCACGGCGCGCACGTCTCGGACAACCTGCCGTCCAACCTCGGCGACGCGCTGTGGAGCTGCGTCGCGACAGACGGGGCAACCTGCACTGCCGACGGCAGCGGCAGCATCGACGACACCGTCGATATCGCGCCCGGTGCGAGCCTTACCTACCGGCTCGAAGCGACCGTCGCGGGGCTGCCCGAGGAGGGCGTGTCCAATAGCGCGAGCGTCAGCGCGCCCTTGGGCACCACCGACTCGAACGAAGCGGACAATATGGCGACCGACAGCGACGTCGTCGGCCTCTTTGCGGATGGCTTCGATCCGGCGTTGCGGCACTGAAAGAAAGCACGCCCTGAGGTGCATCGCGCGCAGGCCGCTGCAACGCGCTGAACCGTGTTGCGAACGCGTGTCCGCGCCTGCGGCCCAATGCGAGGGCCATCGCCGTTGGCGATGTGTGCTTCGGCGTCGGACCTTCGCAGCGAGTCCGCGCTGGAGCGCTGGAGCGCTGGGGCGGGAATCGGCATCCGCATCGCACCCAACGAGCAAGGAGCTGCGTTGCGTCGGCGTCTTGGGGAGGCGGGCACCCTTTTCTATTCCCCACGTGCTATTGCGCAGAAAAGGCAGGTGTATTCGCTGCTCGCAGTGAGGAAGCGGTGGTCAGAAAAATGCACTCTGACCCCTATTTTTGGTTCGCGCGCGCACGGAAGCGCTATGCAGTCAACCCCTCAGGCTCGTCCAGCCCATTGGCCCGGCAACAGGCGGTCAGCGTATTGGCTAGCAGGCAGGCGATCGTCATCGGGCCTACGCCGCCCGGCACAGGCGTGATCGCACCGGCAACAGCCGCCGCACTTGCGTAATGCACGTCTCCCACCAAGCGTGTCTTGCCGTTACGCAGGATCCGGTTGATCCCGACATCGATCACCGTCGCCCCGGGCTTGATGAAATCACCGGTGATCATCTCGGGCCGGCCGACGGCCGCCACCAGAATATCCGCACCTCGGCACACGGCCGCGAGGTCTCTCGTGCGTGAATGCGCAATGGTCACCGTGCAACTGTCGCGGAGAAGCAACTGCGCCATCGGTTTGCCCACGATGTTGGACCGCCCCACGACCACCGCGTTCAGTCCCGACAGCGACCCGTGATGATCGCGCAGCATCATCAGGCAGCCCAGCGGCGTACAGGGAACCATGCTCTTCTGCCCGCTCGCCAAAAGCCCGACATTCAAGACATGAAATCCGTCCACATCCTTGGCCGGGTCGATCGCGTTGCTCAGCTGACCGGCATCGAGATGCGCCGGCAGCGGCAGTTGAACAAGAATGCCATGCACCGCCGGATCGGCGTTGAGTCGCGCGATCAGCGCCAGCAGATCGGTTTTCGAGGTCGCAGCATCCAGCCGGTGTTCGTATGAGTTCATGCCGACCTCGACGGCCGCAGCATGCTTGTGCCGGACATATATCTGCGATGCCGGGTCATCGCCCGCCAGAATCACGGCGAGACCCGGCGTGATGCCCGTTGACTTTAGGCTGGCCACAGCCTTCGCCACCTGCGCGCGCACGCCCACAGCGAAGGCCTTGCCGTCGATGACCTTGGCGGTCATCGCGTGCTCCGGCCTATGGCCGCGGATGGCGGCTCGGCCGCCTCAAGACAAACCGTCGACATAGCCTTGCTCGTTCACGTGGATCACCTCGGCGCTCGGCACCTTGGGCAAGCCCGGCATCGTCATGATGTCCCCACAGATGGCAACGATGAAACCTGCCCCCGCCGACAGCCGCACTTCGCGCACCGGAATGGTGAAGCCGGTGGGCGCGCCGCGAATGTTGGGGTTGGTGGTGAAGCTGTACGGGGTTTTCGCGATGCAGACGGGTAGATGGCCATAGCCTGCGGCCTCCCACGCCTCCAGCTGATCCCTGATCGACGAGGCGGCATCGACCCCATCGGCGTGATAGATCTTCTTGGCGATCGTTTCGATCTTGGCAAACAGGCTCAAATCGACGGGGTAGAGCGGGGCAAAGGCCGCCGCACCGCTTTCGGCCAGCGCCACGACATGATGCGCGAGCGCCTCGATCCCGGCAGAGCCTTGCGCCCAGTGCCTGCACAGGATCGCGCTGACCCCGTGTTCGGCGACATACGCCTTGACCACGTCGACCTCGGCATCGGTGTCGGAGAAAAAGTGATTGATCGCCACCACGACCGGCACGCCAAATCCTTTGACGTTGTCGATGTGGCGGCCAAGGTTCGGGCAGCCGGCCTGCACGGCGGCCACGTTCTCGGTGGCGAGATCCGCCTTGGCCACGCCCCCATTCATCTTCATCGCGCGAACCGTCGCCACGATCACCGCGACCGCAGGCTTCAGTCCCGCCTTGCGGCATTTGATGTCGAAGAATTTCTCCGCGCCAAGGTCGGCGCCGAAGCCCGCCTCGGTCACCACGTAGTCGCCGAGGTGAAGCGCGGTCTTGGTGGCGATGACGGAATTGCAGCCGTGCGCGATGTTGGCGAACGGGCCGCCGTGCACGAAGGCCGGATTGTTCTCCAGCGTCTGCACCAGGTTGGGCTGCATCGCGTCTTTCAGCAGCACGGTCATCGCGCCATCGGCCTTGAGGTCGCGGCAACGAATCGGCTTGTCGTCTCGGGTATAGGCCACGACGATGTTGCCGAGCCGCCTCTGCAGATCGTCGAGGTCGTTGGACAGGCACAGGATCGCCATCACTTCCGAGGCCGCGGTGATGTCGAACCCGCTGTGGCGCGTGACGCCGCTCGATGTGCCGCCCGAGGACAGCACGATATCTCGCAGGGCGCGGTCGTTCATGTCCATCACACGGCGCCACGTGACGCGGCCCTCGTCGATGGCCAGGCGATTGCCCCAGTGGATGTGGTTGTCGATCATCGCCGCCAGCAGATTGTGCGCGGACGTGATCGCATGGAAGTCGCCGGTGAAATGCAGATTCATCGCTTCCATCGGCACGACCTGCGAATAGCCGCCTCCAGCAGCGCCGCCTTTCATCCCGAAGTTCGGTCCGAGAGAAGCCTCGCGGATGCAGATGATGGCGTGCTTGCCGATCCGGTTCAGACCATCGCCCAGACCCACCGTCGTGGTGGTCTTGCCCTCGCCGGCGGGCGTCGGATTGATCGCGGTCACCAGGATCAGCTTGCCCATCGGTCGCGCCTCCAGCGACTCGATGAAGGCTTGACTCACCTTGGCCTTGTCGTGGCCATAGGGCAGCAGTTGCTCAACCGGAATGCCAAGTTCCGCGCCAATTTCCACAATGGGCTTCTTCAGGGCTTCGCGCGCTATCTCGATATCGGCCTTGGAGGCCATGCCTCTTTTTCCTCAGGGTAGGCAAACCGCGACTGTACCTGTCCGGGCGAGGCACGCGCCATCGAGGGAGTGCATAGAAGGGGTCCATAAAAGGGGTCAGGTTCGTATTTCAGGAGTGGGTTCTGGAGCGAACGGAAGAATCATTCCCGCCATCCCAACCCCTGACCCGCTGGCGCGAGAGCCGTAGCCGTAGGCCGTGGCCGCTTTCCTCGCATCGCTCCTGGCGATGCTCGACTTGCCTTCGCAGTGAACCCGCGCTGGCGCGCTAGGGATCGGCATCCACACTGCCTCCGACGAGCAAAGGGCTGACTTGCGTTGACGTGTGGGGCGGCGGCAACTATCACATTTAGATAAAAAGTACCTTGATTTATGGCGTCCTGTCGAATCAATGCTTCATAGGTACCCCCAAATATACCCCCGTGTCCTTTCGGCGATCAGATGTGACAAACCTGACTACGGCTACGAATAGACGTCGCCGGGTGCGCGCGCGCATTCTGCGCGAGCCTGAAAAGGCGAACGAAGTCATCCATCACTGGGGAGTGAGATATGAGCGGCAAAACAGAAGCACCACAGGGCAACCTTGGGTCTGCCGAGATTCACGGGCATGGCGGAGACACAGTTACACACGACAACATCGGCCCTCATGGTCACGACGGCCCCGCTGGCCCCGGCGATCGGCCCGGTGGCGGAGGCGATGGCAATGGAAGCGGAAGAGGAAGCGGATCTGGTCCGGGGAGTGACCACACGCCCGGAGAGCATCTTGGTCATGGCGGAGAGAATCGAACCGGGATAGGAGGAGACGACATACCCGGCGCAGCTTACGACGCCAGTAAACCGCCACAAGCGAATCGCCCGGGCTCCTCCAGTTTGCCATCGGACAGCGGCGCTATCGAAGCAGAGATTCTGTCGATCCTGAGCAAAAGCCAGGTAGCCATCGTTGGGACGAGTTCGCCAGTGGACGATTCAGCAGTTCGCGCCGCAGTAACGGACTTGGCCAAATCTGTGGCCAATGCGAGGAAATTTGGAAGTGGGGACAAGGTGCCCATTCGAGGGCCAAGATCGAACGAGACTTCGAGTCTCGCTGAGGACCTTGGTGAAGCGGTCATCGATCAGGGATTCGACAAAGCCTTGGAATTCTTGTTCGGCAAACTCGCCGGCGGCTTAATTGGAGGCCTGCTCTCGGGCAGTGACATCTCAAAAGAGTCAGAGTTGGGGCCGCCAAGGTTCATAGGGAAGAATGATCTTGAGGTCATCAAGCGAATGCGCGACCTGTACTTTGTTCTCAAATCGAAGGGATACAGGGCCAAGCCGGAAGCTCTGCCAGACGGACCAGTTATTGGGCCTGGGCGTTAGCGCGCACTTGAGCCGCCAATGCGATGGGGTGGTGAAACTCCACCCATCGAAAGGGTCTCAATTGAACTGATACCCCCGAGAACATCGAGATACTGACGGCTTCGTCAGTACTGCAGGGAGGTAGCTGCCAGCTACTCCCTTGCATGGGGGCATTGACGAGGATGGGGTACCGTTTCGATACCCCATCAATGCGCGCCGAGCACACGCTCGCCAGCTTCGACCGCGCGCAGATGCTCGGCCGCTCTGACGCCGGCAAAAACCTTGCTCGCCGCGTCGTCGACCGTCAGGCCCGCCGTCTCTCGGGTCCAAACAAGCACTTTTGGTTCGATTGATGACATTCGCGTCGTCGGCCATGTTGAGGCTCGGGAGAGGATAGCTCAGCAAGGCCCAAGGCCGTCTCGTGGGACGAGACAGCGGGATTGCCAACTATAAGGCTAGCCGATAGGTGTCTGACCCTGGCGTCACCAGAAGATGCGGTAGAACTCAGGAAGGCTCCGCGCCGCGCCGAACTCGCGCACGAACTTGTCGTAGTCGCTGCGGATTTGGGCGGAGTAGCACATGGCTACCTGCCGAGCTTTCCATTTCGAGTGAACGATTGCCCCTCGGACTCTTCGTTCGGGCCGATGTCCCAGGAAACGGGAACGTCAGCGAGCCGAGCGGATGCCAGGAGATGTGCAACCTCAGACCGTGCCAGCGGATACAGCATTCGAGCGAAAGAGTGGGCACTCGCTTCGATTGCGGCAATTGGCACCGTTTCGCCAGACAACACTCCAAAGAATCCGCCGACGGACGCGCTGACAACCATACTCGCCCCTCGGCCATCGCCCTGGTCGCCGACTTCAATGATTAGTGCAATTCCCATCTGGCAAGCTTGCACGAGCCCCGACGGCGTTGGTACCACGGCCGTCGGTGTGGCTTTGTCGACCCGCACTTCCGCGCTCATTTGGGTACCCGGCACCAGAGGCTTGTAAATCGCCAAATTGGCGCCGGTGCATCTAGCTTCCAACATGAGGAAGCGATCGGACACGCGACGGTTGCTCACAGTGCAATCAACTCCTGATCTTCCGGCGCCGCCCGCACCGTATATTGAAGCTGTTGAGCCCCTGCGCGATGAGTTGAAAATTCACGAGCGCTTTCGATTGCGCTCGGGAAGCTCCCTTCTGGAAGGGAGGATGCGATTCGAAAACTGCGAAGGTAGACAATTGTTGGAATTCGCGCCCATTCCTCATTTACGTATTCCATTCGTAGCGTGAGTCGCGGCGCTGGCGCTCGTGCGGCCTCGCGCGCGCGCGCGAGGCGCGTCTCCAGCCCAACGCCGCCTAAGCCAGAACGCTCGCTTACGAGTTCTCGGACAGCAACGTCCACCAAGAACGGGATTTCATTCCCTCCCTCCCGCTCCCAAAGCGACACTGCTTGTTCCGTCACGCCGAAATACTCGCCAAGTTCGCGCTGACTCAAATCAAGCTCCTTCCGCAAGAACCGAAATTCTTCCTTGCGCAGGGGACGCTTCTGAGCGATGAGTTCCCGAGCAATCGCCAGATGGAGACCCTTGAGGTCCGCGAACTTCACGCGCGTGCCCCTCGGACCCTCGGTTACTTCATACCCCGAAAGCAGAAACACTTCGAAGCCGCAGTTTGGGTAGGCGTACATGCTCACTCCGTTGACTCGCGAATCACGATGACAGTTTTCACATCAGCGGCGAAGTATTTCTTGTCTTCGCTTATGGCCAACTCGACACGCAGGGACAGTCCGGCAGAAGAGCCTTCAAGCGTAACGTTCCAATCTCGATAGTCGGCATCCCAGGTGGGCCCGGCCGTGACGATGCCTTTGCACAGGGCGCGAAGGACGTCGCGTGGATCGACGTCGCGCAGATCCGCCCGATCGAAAAAATGGTCGGTGAAATTGACGGGGTGTGACAGATCGGCGAGTTCACGAACCAGGTCCTGAGCATCCTGCGGGGTGAATGGATCAGGAAATGCCATGCTGCTACCCTGCGATAGCAATAGTTTATATGGGTTTACGGGGTTCCCGCGCAAGCCCCCATGGTCCCGGGGCAGTCGGCCGCGGCTCAGCAACAGCGGCTCTCCAGCCAAGCTTGCGACATCGGGCCACAGGGTGGGAAGAGTTGGCCGGAGGATACCAGCCCAGAGCGAGGCCGCGCGCGTCGCGTTCGGCGAGATCGGAGCTGGTAGACTTTGATTTTCGTTCGGAATTCAAACTCATGACCCAACCCAGTCGTGGCGGCCGGCGGCCCGGTGCCGGGAGACCGACAGGCTCAGGATTGTTCGGTGAGCCCGCCCAACCCGTGCGTGTGCCAGCAAGCCTCGTCCCGGCGGTGGTGGCTTATCTGGAAGTCTATCGGCAGAAGGGCTCCGATCTCGAGGCAAGTGAGCCGGGCGCGGCAGTGGCAGTCGATCCGCGTCCCGTGGTACCAAACCCAGTGCCGAAGCGCGTTGTCCGCGCTGTGTCGTCCGTGCCAGCAAGTTTCCCGACCCCGGCCGATGACTACGTGGAGCGCGCGCTGGATCTCAACGACCATCTGGTGATCACTGGGCACCAAGACGCCACGTTCATCGTCCGAGTCGTCGGCTGGAGCATGATCGGCGCCGGGATCCATGATGGGGACGAAGTGGTCGTCGACCGGGCGATCACGCCGGCCGATGGGCATGTTGTCGTGGCGATCGTCAACGGGGAACTGACCATCAAGCGCTTGCGCTTTCGGAAGCGTAAGCCCGTGCTCGTCGCGGAGAATCCGCACTTCAAGGAGCGCCGGTTCGAAGAAGGCAGCAGCGATGAGCTGGAAATCTGGGGTGTTGCGACGCGGGTGCTGCACAAGCTGTAGGCAGTGGGGAGGGAGGGCGTCGGTTCAACCGACGCCCTTGGTACTGACAACCTGGTCACTGTCGTGCGACGGATTGCGCTGATCGACGTCAACAACTTCTACACGAGCTACGAGCGCGTGTTCCAGCCACGGCTCGAAGGCGTGTCAGTGGTTGTGCTGTCGAACAACGACGGCTGTGTCGTGGCTCGCAGCGCGGAAGTGAAAGCGCTCGGCATCGACATGGAAATGCCTTGGCACAAGATTCAGGACGTCGTGAAGGCGAACGGGATCCTCGCCTTCAGCAGCAACTACACGTTGTACGGCGACATGAGCCGGCGCGTGCAGTTCTCGTCCGATCAGGAGGTCTACTCGATCGACGAGTGCTTCCTCGGGCTGACCCCGCAGCCACACATTCAGCCGACGGAGCTCGGCCAGGTGATCAAGCAGCGGGTGAAG
>Ga0207671_10002805_pt1 | contig 18156 bp, 16 predicted proteins | sample KBSC24metaG_FD_184352 | JGI IMG/M metagenome (GOLD analysis project Ga0207671, IMG submission 184352) | Corn rhizosphere microbial communities from Kellogg Biological Station, Michigan, USA - KBS C2-4 metaG (SPAdes) (version 2) | ecosystem: Host-associated > Plants > Roots > Rhizosphere > Soil... | reverse complement strand
CAACTCCCCATTCTTGGCCACACGAATCGATGAACCATAACTCGCATCGCGCCAGCTAAGGCCAACCATGTCTTCATATTCCTTCCAACCCACAAAGGCATTTTCCGCCGCATGGAAGATATACACGCCACCGCCATTGCGGACGAAGTCCACGAAGTCCCTCTTCACAGCATCCGGCCAATCCGGTTTCGGCTTCACCCCTGTCAGAAGGCCATTCATTGCTCCCTCGTTGCAGGTTTGGATCACGACGTCGTAGTCGGCAAACCGTGGCCGCCACGCTGCCCAAGCCGCGGTGTTAGGATCAATCGGCGCGGTGCTGACCGAAACTTCGAAGCCACCGGCTGCCTGCAAGACGCCGCGCAACAGAACCGTTGTCTGCTTCCAATCGTGGTTGCTGAATCCGTCAACAATAAGCACGCGAATCTTGTGTTCTGAGGCGAAAGCAGGAATTCCCATGACACTGGTGAACAACATTCCGAGCTGGCAAAGGACAGCGCAGATCTTCATGCAAGCATGATAAGCGTGAGGGGCAGCGGCATACCCGGCACGAATCGATCCATGCTAAAGGGCGACGCGGAGGGGGCGGGTGGCCATCTCAATCAAGCACCAAGAATGGATGCCCCAGGTCTGGATTCTCAGACCTTGGGAAAGGACGAGTCTCAGCTCCGGGTTTCCTGGGAAATCCGACGCAAATCCAAGCCAAATCGCCAAACAACCGGCCGAAGTTAAATAGGTCCCAGAAATTGGCCAGCGCCCGGGATTCATAGTGCAGTTGACGCTGAATGATTTCCGGTCCAATGGGCGTTTCCGGGTATCTATCCTGGTGTTGGCGCATATCTGATGTGGAATGAGTACTTTCGAGGAACTGCACACTGAGAGTGGGATTTGAGGAGCGTATTTAACCAAGTGGTAATTGACGAGTGGGCCACTACCCGCTCGGAACGCTGAAAACAGGCTCACACGTCTGTGCAATGGTGCATTGGCCTGAAGTCATCAACCGAGATTAGAAGTTTGGAACCCGATAATTGTTTGACCGTTATCGATCCACGTTGTCCAGGACCCAGATGTTGCCCGACTCTTGTGCCATGGTCAAAACGAATTTGTCCTGGGTGAGCGAAAACCCGACAGACGGTATCCAACGAGGAATCATCAGCCCCGGTCTATCGAATTTGGACAGCTCAAACGGCTGGCCAACAGGCTTTCCAGTGGCCGGATCAAACCGGATCCCCCAGACGTTGAAGAACCCATCGCTTCCAGAAACAAAGTAGATCGTCTTTCCATCCGGGGACCAACGGGGCTTATCGTCCCAATGCCGGCCATCGGTGATGCGTGTCCAGCTACCACCCGCCACAGGTATGACATAGAGGGCGGATTCCAATTTCGATGAGTTCGCGACAGCCTGGAACACAATCCATCGGCCGTCAGGAGAAAGGCGGGTCTGATAGACAGAGTACTCATAGTCATCGTAGGGAATCCTTCGCGTGGCGGTCTCCGCATGAGGTGCCGCAGCAACTGCAGACAACCGAATTTCATTTTCCGTAGCATCCAAGAGCCACTTGCCGTCTGGAGACCAATCGTAAGGGCCGCTAAGAGTGTTTGGCGCCGCAACTGGTTCTTCGTCGTGAGTCTTCCGGGACCAAACCACTAGCTGCCGCTCGTTCGTCTTGAGATTTCGACGCTCATAAGCGAGTCGCGAACCATCGGGCGACCATCGCGGAAACCATCGCGAATATTCCTGGTCGGCGATGACCGGCGCCTCGCTCCCATCCACCAGCGACTTCACCCAAACTTCGTTTAGGACGTCGCCGTTGGCCAATCCACCTTTCTCGCCGTGAGGAACGTAATAGGCTACATTCATACCGTTCCGCGATATGTCCGGCTCGATGGAGGTTCGTCCGGGCGAAGTGATGGCAGTGCCGTCGCCCTTGATCTGGCCGGTTCTGGCATCAAACGAGAACAGCCACGTCTGAATCCGCTGCGACTTCGCTGAGAACGCCAGCCGCTTGCCATCCTTTGAAACTGCGGCGCTTGCATCCGGTCCCTGGCCGGTAGTCAAACGATCGATGCTCGTAGCTCGCAGTGTCTCGGGATCGACTTGCAACTTCCAAATGTTCCTGGCCCCCCGGTAACCCCTCTCGAAATAAATCGCGTCACCTGAGGGTGACCAGGAGAAAGAATACTCCCCCAACTGTTCACCGGCTCCACTGCCTCCGGAAGCCTCGGCAAGTTCCTTCTGGACCGCGGTTGCAATTTCGAGCTTGATTCCAGGGCCACCCGCAATCGGTATCGTCCAAAATGCAGGAGTGGGCGACGAATCCGCAACCCAGACTGTGATCTTCTTTCCGTCTGGATACCAGGCGGCTGCACTCGCCGACAGTTTCTTTTGAGCCAGAAACTCGGTCAGGACTTCGCGCGGCGGACCGCCATCCAATTGGGCGATGTAGAACCGGTTGAAACCGGTCTCTGTAAAATAAAGTTCGAACAACACCTGCGAGCTGTCCGGCGACCACCGGGGACGGTAACCAAACGTTGCGACCTTGCGTTCGAGTCCTGCGCCCCCCAGGGCGGGAATCACGAATATTCCCCCATCCCCATCCTCGGAACGATATGCGATGTATTTGCCGTCGGGTGACCAGTCGGGCTGCCAGTTCTGGCCGGGGCGTTTGGTGACCTGTATCGGATTGCCACCGCTTACCTGCTGCATCCAGATGTCGAACTTCCCGTCCCGATCGGAACTGTAGGCAACGTAACGACCATCGGGCGACCACGTTGGTTCGGTCTGCAGGCCGTCATCAAAAGTTAGTCGGGTAAGAGTGCGTTGCTCTTTGGTCAGGTGGGTGCTCGTCCGTCTGAAAGCGTAGAAACCTGCCCCGACGGCCAGAATCACCACTCCGACCAGCACCATCCGACGCGGGACGAAGAACTGTCTGACTGATTTGCGTGGTGAAACGGGACTAATCTCGGCGGCCGGTTCTACTGAACTCTCACGCTCTACCGGTGCGATGAATCGATATCCGCGGCGAGACAGCGTTTCGACAAAGCGCGGGCTCTCCGCCGAATCGCCCAGTACCTCCCGGATCTTGTTGACCGCGGTGTTCAGGTTGCGCTCGACGTCGACAAAGGTGTCCGGCCATAGACGCTTTTGCAGCTCCTCCCGGGTCACTACTTCACCGGGCCGCTCCAGCAAGATGGCGAGCACCTGGAACGGCTGCCCGCCGAACCTCAGCTTCACGCCATCCTTGCGCAACTCGCCCGTCTGCACGTCTGCTTCAAACGCACCGAACCGTACAAGCCGGGGCCGGAGATATGTTTCAGCCATTGGGGGAGCTTGGTGGCTTCAAGCGCTGGCCAGATATTCGCTTGCCGCCACCTATACCCTGCCTTTCCAACTTAAAGAATTACCGGCAGTTAGGCCGATCAACATCTTTTCCATATTTCCTTGACACGAATTCTACCCCCAATCCATTGAGGTAGCCAGATATAGCCGCCAATGTCGGCTTCGGCTCGCACCCCGCGAGCTGGGGGCCAACATGAAACTCTCATCGCTTCGCAATTCCTTCTGTGTTCTTCTCGCCACAGCATTTGTCTCCACCTCCATTTCTAGTGCAGAGGCGCGTTGCCCCGGAAACGTCGCGAACCTCAGACCGCGAATTGTCGCCGGGGCACTGCTCGTGATTCCCGTGAAGATCAACCATGCCGGCCCGTTTGACTTTATGGTCGACACCGGCAGCCAACTCAACGTGATCGACCCTGCGCTCGCGGCCCAGCTTGATCTCAAATCGCAGGGTACTGTTGGTCTGGTCGCCACCGCGGCTTGGTCGCAGGTATCTGTTGGAGTATTGGATTCGTTGCAGGCAGGCTCACAAACCGTGTTAAAGCCCCTCGTCGTTGTCCAGGATCTGCGGCCGATTCAGACCGTGGATCCTCGGATTCGGGGCGTTCTCGGCGAGAACTTTCTCGCCCATTTCGAAGTTCTCATCGACTATTCGCGCGCGCTGGTTTGTCTCGATGAAGCGAAGCTCATGGAAGAACACCTTGTCGGTGAACGGATTCCCTTGGTGACTTCAAAACATCCAGAAACCGAAGTGCCGTTCTCCGGACGCCTCGTTGTCTCAGTCAATCTCTCCGACACAGGGACCCGGCCGATCTTGCTCCAGATCGACTCCGGCAGCGACGGTCCGATTCTGTATTCCGGCAACAGGGAACTGGAACAGCCCCTGCTCAAGCGAGCTAGGCTTCAGGGGCCAGAAGTGAGTGAAGCACGCAGGGCGTTCGCTGTTCTGCCTCCGCAGGACATGAACATTGGTAGCCTCATCGTTCGAAAGGTTCCCTTCGTGACACCGGCAAATAGGTCGCAGGATGTTCCCGATCGTGAAGAAGATGGAATTCTGCCAACGGTGCTCTTTCAGAGCGTATTCATTAGCCACTCAGGTCGCTTCGTTATTTTTGACCCAAGATAATCCGACGCGCCGTCATCCGGCCCTCATCTCGCAACTTGTTCGTACCAGCTAAACCGGAGAGGCTGCTGCGATCATCGCTCCAAGGCGGAGCTTTACGACGGTTGGAACGCACACGATCCGAACGCCATGATATCGATCTATGCAGAGGACATCGATCATATCAATGTCTGGGGTGAATGGAACAAAGGCAAAGCCGCGATTCGCAAAGATCTTGCTGCTATCCACTCCGCCTCTGCCCGAAATAGCCAGAGAAAATTCACTATTGAAAAGATTCGATTTCTCACACCTGAAGTCGCGGTCGTACAAGTGTCTACGGTGCAGGTGTCCTCTATGAGTTCCGCTGGTCCCACACTGGGAACGTATGTCCCGCAGAAGCAGAATGGTCATTGGCTTGCAGTAAGTTTTACCAACGTTGCGCCACAGACTCCTCCGTACAAGCGATAACGGGCGACAACGAGCAATGCTGACTAGACTAGTCCTGCGCCTCCGAGACGACATCCCGTCAATGTGGATCAGGCTCCTGCGAAGGGCTCCTGATTGAAACCAGTCTCCTTGCTGTGTCTGACGACAATTCCATCAACGACTAAGTTTGCTTGATCAAGAGGTAGCAAAGTGGACCACAACCGGTCATGCTCCCGCGTTCACACCCTGGCGGCTTGGATCGTACTTGGCTGGTCTCTCGGAGCCCAGCAGACCGCCACAAATGGCCGGGCACGAATACCAAAGGTATGGGATGAAGCAGCGCTCAAGGACTGGGTCACTCCAGTAGCGAGGCTCAACGTTCGCCCGACACATATGTCGGAAGACGAATATTATTCGATGCCCGAATCGATCCTTCGCTCTTATCCGATCTACTTTCCGGGGCGAGAACCCAAAGGATATTGGGAGATGTTGCAGCGTATCGGCCCAGAGTCGTTGGTTAAGCCCGAAGATTTGAAGGCGGAAAAGGACTGGATTGCCACGGGTCGACTTGTGTTCGAGCAAGCGTCTTTACCGCAGATGATCAGTCTCGATCCCCGGGTGATCTCAGAGATGAGAAGTCGCGAGTTTCTACAAGGACATCACGTCGAGCCAGATTCAGATGGCGCCATTCCCGGCTTTCGATGGGTGCCGACAAGTAAAGGAGTGGGCCTATCCCGCGGAGGCAGCTGTGTAGGCTGCCATTCGTTGACCAGAACTGACGGCCTTCGCATCTCTGGCGCTCCTGCCCGCGCCGAGATCTCTCGCGCACCGCGGTTTCCAACCAGCGGAATTCGAGCCGACTACCTCGAATCGGCAAATCATTTGATTCGCGGTGCCTCACCGTTCTTCATGGCTGACGGGAATCTCGGCACCGAGTTGTACCAGGCATGGGGAGTTCCGTGGTTGAAAGACGATCCCAACAAGAGGCTGAAGAGTCTAAATCTTGACGAGTACAACGCGCTTGTAACTGCGGAACGCATGGGCGGTGCGATTACTCGCTGGAATGGAAGCATTTTCTTTCCAGCCAAAATCCCTGATCTGATCGGCATCAAAGACCGGAAGTATCTTGACCACACGGCGACTCATCTCAATCGCGGAATTGGCGATCTCATGCGTTACGCGGCGCAAGTGAGTTTTGCGGAGGTCGCTGATTTTGGCTCGTATCACATGCTTTCGCCAAGCACGAAAAGAGTAAGAGAGAGATGGCCCGATTCTGCACTGTATGCCCTGGCGTTATATATCTACTCGTTGCAGCCGCCACCAAATCCAAATCCATTTGATGAGAAGGCGAAAGCGGGACAAAAGATCTTTGCGCGGGAGGGTTGCGCGAGGTGCCATACTCCGCCGCTTTACACCAACAACAAACTCACCCTTGCGCGAGGATTCGCCTTACCGAACGACAAACCAGCCGCGTTAGATGTCCTGCCCATTTCAGTGAGTACAGATCCCGGGCTGGCTCTGAAAACCCGAAAGGGCACCGGCTACTATAAGGTCCCTTCGCTAAAGGGTGTGTGGTATCGTGGACATTTTCTGCATGACGGATCAGCGGCAAGTCTCGAAGAGCTGTTTGACCCGGGACGCCTGGAAGAGGCCTATGTGCCAGGAGGATGGCTCCCTCCTGGTCAGAAGGCCCGCGCAATCGAAGGGCATACATTTGAGCTGAAATTGAATCCCACCGAAAGAGAGCAACTGATCGCATTTCTGCGCACGCTCTAGTCTTCAAGTGGTAGCGGTGTGCCCTGTACGGCGGCAGTACGAAGAGTTGTGGAGAGTCAATCCCGAGCGATGCGAAAGAAACTTCCATATTGGCCACCATCAGACCGAAAATCGGAAAAAACTCTGTACCCCTCTCTCATTGAGCGTACTGACCTGTTCTCGTCAATGACTTATCGCGCCAGCATCTGCACACGGGATGCCTCTTCCCTAAGCAAATTCGAGATCTGCAAACGAGCTCCTGGGCCGGTTGTGATTACTCGGCTTTGAGTGCATCGACCGGGTTGATAGTGGCCGCGCGGGCAGTCGGCAGATAGCTGGCAAGCACCGCCGCGGCTACCAGGACGAGGGGAACGGCCACAAAAGTCACGGGGTCGAGGGGACGTATACCGAAAAGGACTCTCTTTATAAACTGGGTGAGCACTGCCGCCGACGCGAGACCAATAGCGATGCCGGCTCCGGTGAGGACCAGCGCGGAGCGGACAAAGATCCATCGAAGCGATGCTTTCTGAGCGCCCAGCGCCAGCCTGATACCGATCTCTCGTGTGCGCTGCGAGACAGCGTACGAAATGACGCCGTAAATGCCCAAGAGGCCCAGCGCAAGCGCCATTAACCAGGCGATCGTCAACATCACCAACGTAAATGAGGTTCGCGCCATCGATTCCTCTGAGATCTCCTCCATCGTGCGGACGTCGGCTACCGGCAAATTCCGATTCACTGACCAGACCGCATGTTGTACCTCGCCAATGAACTCAGGAGTACCCGCGCGTGTGCTGCGCACGGCGAAAGTAACGCTGCGTGTCGGATCAAAGTCGAAGGGGAAGTCAGCCAGAATAGGCCAGTAAGCGAGGGCTGGCGCGGGATCACCTACACCATTCACGCGCACGTCCTCGACCACACCAACTACCTCGTGCCAGGGCATGGAGTCGTATTCCCGGAAATGCTGGCCGATGGCGGCCTGCGCAGAACCGCAGCACTCGCGAGCCAGACTAAAGGGAAGGATGCAGCTCACGTTCGTTTTCATCTCGAGCATTGATTGTCCGAGAGAGGGCTCCTCCTACGCGAATCTACTTCTCTTTCAGCGTCAGCGCGTAAATATCGTCCGTTCCCACATCGCGAATCAACATCGGAGCGTCTTGCGGGTCGAGACCCATCCAAAAGGCGGTTGCCCCTGTGTGACGAAATCCTTTCAGATCAACGACCCGCTCTATACTGCCATCCGAAATGCGGACTCGATACACGCCCGGATCGTCATCCGAGGGGCGCAGGAAATAGATGAATTTGCAGTCTGAAGACCAGGTGGGCCAGTCGGCCTCGTATTTCATTTGCAAAACTGACCATCGCTGCGTCTGAAAGTCGAAGACTCCAAAACCTCCCGTGGGGCCGGTGTGGATCCCGGCGATGAAACGGCCGTTGGATGACCATCGAGGCGACCACATGCCTGCCGAACCTGGGAGCGTAGCGATCTGGTGGCTGGCAAGGTCAAGAATCCGTAAGCTAGAGCTAAAATCACCGATGTTTACCAACGTAGAGAAAACGATCTTGTGTCCGTCAGGAGACCAACTCGGATCGCTTTGTCCCTCGGCGTCGTCCGGGAGAAGGGGATGCGGAGTACCGCCTTGAGAAGAGGTGACGTAAGCTCTCACGTGCCCCTCCGAGTCATAGCTGCTGAAAAGTATCTGAGAGCCGTCAGGCGACCAGCGCGGATTCAAGGGATGTAAAGGAGGAGCGGTTAATTGTACGGGCCGGCTTCCATCCGGGTTAGCCCTCCATAGGATGCCTTCAGGAAAGGTCACATATGCCACGAACTGACCATCGGAAGAGAAAGCGATATGCTCGGCTGAAATACCTCCGAGGTAAGGTTGTATCCGACTGGACTTAGCGTCATAGCGGACCAATTCGCCTCGCAAAATGACACCCTGGGCAAATATCTTTGTCCCGTCCTTGCTGGGAATGGGGGTGTACCAGCGGATCGGGCCTGAAGTCAATGGAATCGGCTCGGTGGGCGTTCGCCGGAAGCGAGTACGGCGCTCATCAAGAATATATATCTGACTCGGGCGCTTGCTTATTCCAAAATAGGCGTCTCCTGACAGAAATACGAATAGACCCCCATCGGGAGTCCAGCGGCCACAGCACTGCGAGGACGAGGTGCGCCAGCCGGGCAGTAACGGGTGAAGTCCCGACCCGCCGGACGACATCTCCCAAAGCCGATTGTCCTTTGAAAAGCGAATTCTACTTCCGTCCGGCGACCAACTGAGTTCGTCTGGCAAGCCGCCTACATCGGCCAGTTTGCGATCGCCTGTTCCGTCGCTCTCCATGATGTGTAGGCTTCCGTTTCCGGAGCTGTAGACTACGGACTTTCCGTCCGGCGACGAGGTTGCGGAATGAACCCAGGCGTCAGCCAGCAGCTCCCGGAGCGAGCCTGCTGGAATCTGAACATCCCAGAGGCTACCGCGGCCCCGGTCGGCCGAGGCAACGAGAAGTGTGGACCCGTCCGGCGACACGTCCATGACCGAGGGATTCGGCAATGGCACTGATAGCTGCGCGATCTCCCCACCGGATATCGAAACCTGGGCCGTAGATTGTTGGTCAGTGTTGAGATAAAGCCTACTGCCATCGGTCCCGGCTATCACTTTCGGGCGTCCGTCGTGCGTGATTTGGGCATACTCCTCGGTAAGTTGCGGCGGCGGCAACGGGCGTCGCAGATACCAGACCGCGAAGGCCAAGCCTATAACGAGAAAGATGACGAGCGTAAGGGCAGCAAAGGTGACAAGCGCGGAGACCGAGAGCGCAGGGGCCAGCCAATGTTTGTGTGACCGCGTCGCAGCAGAGGGAAGATTGGCGGTAGGAGAGGTTTCTGGCTCGACGGGGGAATCGACTGGATCCACCTGAGGTTGCGCTGGCCTTGGGTCGTCGGTCTCAACCGTTGTAACGGGTGCGATGAACCGGTAACCAGAGCCGGAAATTGTCTGTACATACTGGGGCAAATCTGAACTGTCGCCGAGAGCCTGACGAAGTTTCCGGATCGCGGTGTTAATTCCGTGTTCAACGTCGACGAAGACTTCCCGCTCCCAAAGGCACCGGGAGATTTCCTCCCTGCTAACCACCTGTCCATGTTTTGTGACCAGGAGAACGAGAAGTTCGAGAGGCTTCCGCTCGAGTTTGAGCCTGCGACCCTTCCGGCAGAGCTCAAATTTGCCGGGATGGAGGCTGAAGTCGCCGAATTGGTAGACGACTAGGGCCACCATCTGCCTCCGCAGCGTGGCTGAAGTATAGCATCCGGCGAAATTTGGGTGCAGCGTTCCCACGCCGCTTCAGCGACTTACACCTTCAGATTTCTTCACCTCTGAATTCACCTTCCTCTATTGTTCGCGAAGACGGATGTGAGTCTTATCTCCCTCAAGCCGGCAAGTTCCCCGGCCGAGGAGAAGAGTGATGAGATTAGCAGATGTGAAAGTTGTGCCGGTGTTGAGCATGCTGGCGCTTGCCACAATAGTTGTTCCCTACGCACATGCCGGGTGCGGGCTGTATCAGCCCGCTTCATTCAACGCGGGTTCACAGGGCCATTTCGGTTCTCCGCGATTGTTGCGGACAGCGTTTAATTCTGATGACGATGAATCCGCCAAGCATGAACCAAGCATGGTTGGAACCTGGAAAGAACATTGGATTTCGGAAGGCACGGCTGGAATTCCGGATGGTACACAGGTCGACGCCGGCTACGCTCAGTGGCACAGTGATGGAACGGAGATCAATATCTCGGGCATGCGTGCTCCCATGACCGGCGACGTCTGCCTGGGTGAATGGATCAAGACAGGCCCGAGGACTTACCGCATGAACCACTTTGGCATGTCATACGACGCGACGGGCCAGAGTATTGTGGGGCCCGCTCGCATTCAGCAATGGATAACTCTCAATGCCAAAGGAGACTCGACTACCGGCAGATTCATCATCGATCAGTGGGACGAAGCAGGCAACGTGCTCGCGCACTTGGAAGGCAAAATCGTTGGAACCAGGGTGACCATGGAAACCGGGTTCCAGAGCATTGAGTAAGTCAAATCCTGGTTGTCGTTCGCGGGTCTCGGTAAGGATGAGAACCGGACCTGCGAGCGATTCCGAATGCCTTCCCCAAACCCATACGTTTTGCCCGGGTGCTGCTCTCCTGGAGGAGTGCCTAGGCTTCATCGCGCTAGCAAAGGAGCTTCTCCATGAAATTCGCATTCCCCAGAATCATCTGCTCAACGTCACTTGCGTTGCTCACATCTTTGTCATGGGCTCAAACGGTAACAACAGTCGCAACAGGCCTGAACGGCCCCCGCAACCTGAAATTTGGTCCCGATGGCGCCCTCTATGTCGGCGAAGCCGGTACAGGAGGACCAAATGACAGCAGCAAATATTCTTGCCAACAAGTCCCATTCCCGGTAGGTCCGTATCATGGCGGACCATCGGCAACGGTCTCCCGCATCAGTCCCAATGGTGAACGAACAATCGTAGTGTCGGGTTTGGCGTCCGGGATGACGAGCCTTCCCTCTGGAGATACACACGGGGTAGCCGACGTAGCGTTTCTGGGCGACAATCTGTACGTCCTTGTTGCCGGAGGCGGATGTTCGCACGGCAACCCAGATGCTCCCGCCGGGATCGTCCGGGCTGATCTACGAAAAGGCACCTCGAAATACATCGCGGATTTGTCGAAATACCTCAGTGACAATCCAACCGCCGAAACGAATCCTGCTGATTTCGAACCGGACGGATCTTTCTTCAGCATGATCGAACACAATGGGCATCTCTACGCGGTTGAGCCTAACCACGGCGAAATTATTCGAGTCAATCCTGGCGGACATATGGAGACGTTCATCGATATATCCGCCAGTCAGGGCCACGCTGTACCGACAGCCATTACTTTTCATGATGGATACTTCTATGTCGGCACGCTCGACAAATTCCCCATCGCGCCAGGCTCCGCCAAAATTTACAAGATCTCGGAGTCGGGTGAGATTGTCTCAACTATCTTCGGCCTGACTACAGTGACCGGTTTGACATTCGACAACAGCGGAAGACTTTACGCACTGGAACTGTCAGCAGCTCCAGGGTTCCCAAATCCCGGCGCAGGCAAGCTGGTCCGCGTGGACGGTTCGGATCAACTTACAGATATCGTCACTGGTTTAGTAGTACCGACAGGGTTGACCACGGGACCTGATGGCGCTCTTTACTTTTCAAACTTCGGTGCCGCACCGGCGGGATTGGGACAAATTCTGCGCGTAGAACTAACCGAGTAGTCACAAGCCTGATTGCCGCTGAGAGAATCCGTCTCAGACATTGCCCATCAATCTGTGCCTCAACTGGTCAATAGAGCTGAAGCCCACTAACCGCCGATCCAACAACTGGAAACTCATAGGAGCGACGGAATCGGCACGTTTCGCCCGAGGTCAAAAGTATGCGACGTAGCACTGTGCATCTGACTCTCTTTTCCACAGGTTTCTTTATCTTCGTCGGGTGTGGGCAAACACCTATAGCGAGCAACAGTCCGACATCTCCGTCGAAGCCTCCAACCTCCCCAGTCGTGCCTCAGCAGGTAGTGCAACCGAGCGTTTATGTTGAGGACGACTCTACCTTTCCCTCGAAGATTCTGATTTTCCCTCAAACAACGAATCATCAGACGACTTCGACCTTAGATTTGACGGGGAGTTGTCCGTCCGTCGATGCGAGTGGGAATTTGTATGTGGTCCGATATTCCACCGGCGCTATCGTCGAGCTGTCGGGCGCTTCGCTGAACAACGTCTTGCGGTCATTACCTGTCGGTACCGGAAAGAAGATCAGCAGGGTCATAGACATGGTCGTAAGCGAGGGCGGAAACATTTATGTCAACGATGGCACGGGAATAGCGGTATTCGATTCCGCAGCGAACGGAAATGCAGATCCGAAGCGCTATATTGTCGGAAAAGATGGCATCAGTGGCGCCAAGATCATCCCGGGTTTGATGGCTGTGGACAAGCTCGGAAACCTCTATGTGGTGGACACATCGAAGCGCTCCATTGTGGTCTTTGGACCGATGGACTCTGGATCTGTAGTTCCCAAGCGATCGATTTCGACTCTTTCAGCCTCCTATATCGGAGGCCTGACCACTGATTCCGATAGGAATCTGTATTTAACCGCGATCACAAATAGGCCTGCGAGTGCCCCTGATCTCTACGCTGTCGGGATCTTCGAATTCGATGCTAATGCCGATGGAAATGCCACTCCAATCCGGGCAATATTCGATCCTGACACTCGGGAGATGTATCCGTATTTTTTCAGTTTGGGAATTGCAGTAAATTCGCTCGGGACGATCTACGTAAGTGCGGGCAAAGTTGAAAGCACGGCAACAGTGCCTGCGGTTTTCGAGTTTGCGCCGGGATCCTCCGGCAATAACGTTGTTCCGTCTGGGATAGTGACCATCGAAAGTTGGATGGATTCAGAGACCCCGAGGATCGCCGTGCACTAAGTTGTTACTGGACGCGACAGCCAGAACAAGATCATCCGACTTTCAGTTTTTGTATTTTTAGCTGCCATTCTCTCGAGGCTCTCAGCGAAAATTTCACATAAGGTCATTTCCTTAAGATGGCTACCCGATCTAGACGATGAGCTGTATTGCAGTTTCCTGATTTCCAATCCTGAATTCTTCAGGCTGACGAAGCAACGGGTAGCCAGCTATCGCGCCTGCTATTACCAGCATGTGGACAACGCGAAATACGTCGGCTTCGAGATCGCGAACTTCCTTGATGGCCTCATCCGATCCAGCCATTGAGCGATCTCGATAAAGCTCCTTTGCATTGAAGTGCATCGAGTTGCACACCCAAAAAATCGACCGTGGAAGTATTACCGGCGACACTCGCTTTGAGAGCAAGATTTTGTCAATTTCTCCATGGCCGACGACTCGACCGGAGCGATGCGACGGCTGCTTGTAACATGGTGCTGCCGTGACATTGGATGAGTTCAAAGCATTGAAGAGCCTGGAAGATTGCCGGGTCCGTGTGACCTTTATCGACGGCCAAGAGGTGATCGCAACGCTCGTGAGCGTAACAACCGATCTGGACGAAAGCCGCCACCTGGTTTACGGAAGAGTTGAGTGGACCGCGTTTCCCCATGCTGATCGTGGCGCGGCGGCATATTACTCGTGTGGAGAAGAATTAGTGAGTTGCTCTTTGGCTGCTCCGGTCGAGTAACCGCACCACTCATCCCCAACCTCTGCTCAACGCTTGCGACGCGCTTGTTTCAGTGACGTTCTCTGAGTCGCAAGTCCAGAAACATACCGGCATACGCGTTTAGTCTGTTCGCCCAAACTTGCCGCGATCTCGGCTTCCCATTGCGTTTCGCCGAGCCACTCTCCTATCTCGACAAGGAGCAGTTGTTCGAGACCGGCATCTGTACGGGCGCTTCCGGCTGCTTCTTCCAGAAACGCGCAGATTGCACCGATGCGCTCTGCATCGCGATCCTCCAGCGCAGTCTCCAGTTCAGGTATTAGGAAGGAGCCAAATACGACGTAGGGTAGCTCTTCGCCCTCAAGGTAGGGGAACATCTTGCGATAGATGGGCTCTAGGGCCGGTATCCGCATGAACAGGTCACGAATGACACTCTCGTAGGTCACAACTCCATCGTATGTCAGGCACGTCTGAGGCGATTCCGGTCGAGATACCGGCTATGTGGACATTGAGGCCAATTTCTTGCAGCTTCCTCATCGGCGACCACACAGCCGCGATCCGGTGATCTGCCGTTGACCCAGGAGCACTTCAAGGCGATCGACAACAACGTCGCGCCATACCTGCGCGATTAGATCGCGGCCACGGGATCGCAGGCGCTAGAGGGCAACCAGGCGGTTGCCGTCGCGAAACTGAGTTTTGCAGGAAGATTTCCTGGTAGATTAGCCGTGACAGTGAAGGTACAGTGGAGGTACACGCATCAGCTACTCTCACAAAATGCAGTAAATTACGGTCGCTCAATTACTTAGGCCTACGCTCGATTGCGCGCGTATTCCTTGTATTATCATACACTTACAGAGATGCCCGAGAACTCATAATCTCTAATTACGCTCAATTACTATTGATTACGGTCCCTTACGCTTGACTGGTGTTGGTTGGCATCTGAAGACGGTAAGGGCCTATAGCTCAATTGGTTAGAGCAGAGCACTCATAATGCTTTGGTTCCAGGTTCAAGTCCTGGTGGGCCCACCAAATCCGGCATTTCCAACCGCTCCATCTATATAGAGGATACGTAGGCGGTACAGCCCTGAATCGCTCCCGGTCATACTCAGTCTCAGTCTTGAGCCGAAACATGGTTCTCCGGGGGGACCACAAAGTTCGAGAATCCAGACGGGATTATGTCCGTATAGCCCACTATCCAGGAGTTTCCTGAAATGTTTGGCGTTGATGCAGAATCATGAGGGCATCCTGTCGAACCTAATGTACGCGTTCTTAGATCGGACGTGATCCGAGGACGAGGCAAAGCGAAAACGGTAAGAATTGGCTCATGCGGAACTGGGAGGCGCACAGATTGTTTGGGATTAGGCTCTAGCAAGCGGCGCGTGTTTTGCGAACTCGTTCTGAACCGGGTGGACAACAATGTCGGAATCTGAACTTGATCGAATCCGAAAGTGCGAGGCTAAACAAAGAGGGGTCATGTGGCCGGACATGCTTCGCCAAAGCCGTTCAATTGACGAGTTTCTCTGGAGGGGAGATCGGAAAGCAAAACCGATCCAGAGGGCTGCGCTCGTCCTCCATAGGATGATGTTTCTGTTCATGGCTCTTGTAGGGTCTGTCGTTGCGTGGAAGCTGGATGATGATTGGGGCCTGCGAATAATATTTATCGCTTTAGCTTGTCTCTTTGGGGCAGTAAGCGTTCGCTTTATGCGCAACGCCTTCCGTCATTAGCAAATCAGCATTGCACGGGCCTGCGATGGTCATCACGGGAGAATCACCGTCCAACAGGAAGTTACCCCAAAAACAGTATTGGAAGGTTCAGCTGAGTGCTTCCGTCTCGAGGGGAATTCTGCGGTCGCCCGCCGCACATTCCGCACGGTACAATCCGTTGGTCCAGCGCCTTACAGAGAATGCGCTCACGGGCCCGGGACGCATCAGAGGAGACGCCAATGAAGTTCCGCCCGGCGCGATTACGCATCGAATCGAAGTTTGTTCACCAAAAGAAACAGCCATTTAATCCTCTCGCGTCGTCGTGTCTCCCCACTCTAGTCCGGGCTGAGCGAACTGCTGAGCACTTCGATACACTCTGTGGAGAAGCTTCTCGCACGAAGCGCCCGATAGCTTGGAAACGATACGGTGGGGGAAGGACTTGGCAATGGAAGGCAGGATCATTCGGCGGTTCGTGAAAGCACTCGCACTGGCCATTGTGGCGCTGCCGGCAGCGACGCAGGCGCAGGTGCCGGACACCATCCTATACGGCGTCGCCTATTATGACGAGTACACGCCGGTCGACCGCGTCGATGAGGACGCGCGGATGATGAAAGCGGCAGGGATCAGTGTCGTCCGCATCGCGGAGTCGACATGGGGGACGCTGGAACCGCAGCCCGGGGTCTTCGATTTCAGCCATGTCGATCGCATGCTCGCCGCGATGCATAGGCAGGGCATCAAGGTGATCGTCGGAACGCCCACCTATGCGGTGCCGACATGGCTCGCGCGCCAGCATCCCAATGTGCTCGTTGTCCGCCCTGACGGAGTGCGCGCGCAATATGGCGCTCGGCAGAACATGGACATCACCGATCCCGACTACCGTACTGCGGCCGAGCGAGTGATCGTCGCGCTGGTGGACCATGTGAAGGATCATCCTGCGGTGATCGGCTACCAGCTCGACAACGAGACCAAGGCCTATAACACCAGCGGCCCTGAGGTGCAGGCGGCGTTTGTCCGGTCGGTAAGGGCGAAATGGCCGAGCCTCGATGCATTGAACAAGGCGTGGGGCCTTGATTACTGGTCGAACCGGATCAACCGGTGGGAGGACTTCCCGTCGACCAACGGCTCGATCAACGCCAGCATGTCCAACGCCTTCGCCGCCTACCAGCGCAGCCTCGTCACCGACTTCCTGGCGTGGCAGGCCAAGCTCGTGCGCGCCCATGCCCGGCCCGGCCAGTTCATGACGCAGAACTTCGATCTGGGCTGGCGTGATGGTTCCTATGGCATCCAGCCGGAAGTCGACCACTGGAAGGCGGCACGACCGCTCGATATCGCCGGCATCGACATCTATCATCCAACCCAGGACAAGCTGACCGGCGCGGAGATCGCCTTTGGTGGCGACGAGGCCCGCTCGATCCGCAATGGACAGAATTATCTGTTGATGGAAACCGAGGCGCAGGGTTTCCCGCAATGGACGCCCTATCCGGGCCAACTTCGTCTGCAGGCGTTCAGCCATCTCGCCTCGGGCGCGCAGATGGTCGAATACTGGCACTGGGCGACCACCGCCAACGCGGCCGAGACCTACTGGCGCGGGCTGCTGTCGCAGGACTACAAGCCCAATGCGGAGTATGCGGAGGCAAAGGTGATCGGCGCCGAGATCGCTCGCCTCGGCCCGAAGCTGGCAGGAATGACGAAGCACAACCGGGTCGCCGTCTATGTCAGCAACGCCGCCCAGACCGCCTTCAATTCGTTCAAGCCGGCAGGCATAGAATACAATCAGGTGCTGCGCCCCTTCTACGATGCACTCTATCGGATGAATGTCGAGGCCGACATCCTGTCGCCCGACAGCACGCAAAAGCTCGATGATTACAAGCTCATCGTTGTGCCTGCGCTTTACGCGGCGAGCGACGCCGAGATTGCGCGGCTGAATGACTACGCCAAGCGCGGCGGCCACCTGCTCTACACGTTCAAAAGCGGATTTTCGGACGAGAACACAAAGGTCCGCTATGCCGCACAGCCGGGTGCGATCGCCGAAGCGGCGGGCGTCACCTATCAGGAGTTCACGAGCCCCGTCGGGGTCACACTGGCGGGCAATCCGTTCGGGGTTTCGGATGCCGACAACGCGCCGCGCTGGTGGATGGAGATGTTGAAGCCCACGACCGCCGAGGTGGTGGCGCGCTATCAGCATCCGTCATGGCCGGCTGCCGCCGCGATGACCCACAACCACTGGGGCAAAGGCGAGGTCAGCTACGTCGGCTTTATGCCGAGCGACGCGCTGGCCGAGAAGATCGTCGCCGCCGAGGTCACGCGTGCAGGTGTCGTGTCATCGGTTGCGGGCGTGCAATTCCCGCTGATCGTGCGCGGCGGCACGTTGAAGAACGGCCACACGGTCCGCTACGTGCTCAACTATTCGGCTGTGCCACAGCACATGGCGGCTCCTGCCGCAGGCACTGAACTGGTGCATGGGCGCAAGGTGAAGCGTGGCGGACAGATCGACCTTGCCGCGTGGGACGTCGCCATCATCGAGGAAGATGGACGATCCGACTGAATCCTTTGGAATCGCACGTTGCCGTCGTGACTGGCGCCGCCCGCGGAGTCGGCGAAGCCATTGCGCTCCGCCTCGCCTCCATGGGAGCGTACGTGTT
>Ga0207671_10002801_pt1 | contig 18172 bp, 18 predicted proteins | sample KBSC24metaG_FD_184352 | JGI IMG/M metagenome (GOLD analysis project Ga0207671, IMG submission 184352) | Corn rhizosphere microbial communities from Kellogg Biological Station, Michigan, USA - KBS C2-4 metaG (SPAdes) (version 2) | ecosystem: Host-associated > Plants > Roots > Rhizosphere > Soil... | reverse complement strand
AGACGGAGTCTGTGAAGTCGAACGGCGAGGTGCCGAGGTCGTTCCCGTCTGCGAGAACGGTTGTGTTGTCGGTTGCATTAAAAGCCAGACCCGCCACTAGCGCGAGAAATGCGAGTGCGAAGGTAACCCGGAGTGTCCATTGTGAACGCTTGTTTCTCGTTTTCATGATTCGGTTCTCCTTAAGGTGAAAGGTTGTCAATTTCTTTACTCGATTTGCTAAGCCGCGGGCACACTTCGACCGGGCCCACAATTTATTTGCCTTAAGAAGAATTAAGGTTTGGACTTGTACGAGGTTCTTCTCTGAAAGGCGTGCGTACTATGCTGGAAGATTCAGTGAGGGTATGTCAGTTAACCGACGTCGATGCGAAAAATTTTGCCATACCCGGGCGAGAGCAATCAGCGCGAGTACGTCTGAATGTCTTTTAAGGACTTAATACGAAGCCAACCCCGTCCTAACTCGACAAAGCCACATCGCATCAGGTCGTTGAGAACGGAAGTGGTAGTTTGACGCGAGGCCCCAATCAAAGAGGCGACGTCCTGATGTTTTAGCGGAATGAGAGGGTGCATTTCGCCATCTGGGGAAGCATTCACCGAAAGGTCATGCAACAATTCGCAAATTCGCGAGGACACTTCCTTGGAAGTAATATCTGAGAGCTTTTTCTCCATCCGCCGGCGGCGGTCCCCAACCATGCGGATATAGTTCAGAGCAAGGTTCGATTGGCTCTTGAGAAGATTTACAAAATCATGTTTGTTGAAGACCAGGATCACGACCTCGTCAAGGGCCTGAGTCATATTGCTGCGTACCGACTCGTCGATAAGCGCAAACTCGCCGAACATCTCGCCCGGCTGAATAAGGTCGATGGCGATTTCCTTACCTGACTCGGAGAGCACCGACAATTTGATCCTTCCTTTCTTTAGGACGTAGACCGAGTCGGCGCAGTCACCTGGCATGTATATGAACTCTCCACGTTTTTTACGAAGACCGCGTGCAGCCGCTGCAATCTGTTTCATCTCAGTCTGTTCCAAACCCGAAAAGAGTTGAATTCGCTGGACGTGTTGGCACTGGGTGTCGTCGTCCGTATGTTTCCATTCAATCACCACTTCCATAATCAGGTAACCTTTCGGAAATCAAAACAGTATGAGTTCACATTAGCGTTGAATGTAGGGCGCCTGGTAGCGTATTAACACCTGAGACTTGCGGGTATTAACACCTGAGGGCGTCGGACCAGAGTGGATTGTCTTAGGTGACTGCAGGTCTGATTTTTCTGAGTGGTTTTCTGTATCTCTGTGGTTGTTTTCTCAACAATTCCTTAACCACAGAAACACAGAGCATACCGAGGTTGCACAGAGAAGAAGTCTGAGGGGACTCTAGTGCAAAGCTGTCGCGACCAGCGCTTCCACTTCGGCAGCAGGCAAAGCGGAGGGCTGCAATCCGTCAATCGCAGTATTAGCCGAATCGGAACCGTCGTAAGCAATAAGAATCTTCATCGCTATTACTCCTTGAAGCTTTGCCTCAAAGTCCGAAACATAGTTGGACACGGTCAGTACAGGGAGCGGTAGCGACCTGGTCAGTGATCAGCATGCGATATTTCCTAACAATTCGTGACCTCCATCGTTGACCAGGTCGCTACCGGTCCCTGTACTGACTGTGTCCAACCTGGATGTCCGACTTTTGAGGCAAAGCTACTCGTTGACTCGTTGACACAAACTGATCGTGGGCCATCGCGGTTGCTCTTCAACCGCGATGGCATCACAACACGTCGCAATCAGAGATCAAAGTGACCAGCAGCCTCCGGCTGGTAAATAATCTTGTCCACTTTGAGTCGTCGCAGCCCGGACGGCACTGTCCACTCAATCGTGTCGCCGGATTTATAACCAAGAATCGCAGTCCCAATTGGCGCGAGGACAGAAATCTTTCCCTGACTGAAATCTGCTTCTGTCGGAAACACTAATGAATACGTGTTCTCCTCTCCGCTCACTAAATCCTTCAGTCGAACAGTTGAGCGCATTGTTATCACGTTCGCCGGAATGTTTTCAGCGTCGACAATCTCTGCGCGATCCAATTCTGCTTCCAACTTGTTAAGGTATTGGCGATCTACGCCGTTCCCTTCACGCGTCTTTTCGATCAGTGCGCTAAGACGGTTGTAATCCGGTTCTGTTATGTAAATGTTTGCGGTTTTTTTTAATTGTTTCGTCATCGTATTACTCCAAAAAGTTTAATGCCGTAATCCTCACCGTATTTTCGCTATGCAACCTTCCTCAAGGACCCCTCTCCATACACTGCATTTCCATACTGCTCAGTCTGGAACGGCCCTCGGGGCAGTTGTTCGCCACGTGAAACACTGTTTCCGCGGACGACCCTGACAGAACAATGCGCTCGGTTTGCGACCTCCAAAGCAGTGTCCCGCGATATCAATCGCTTCAAGCCTTCTCGCTCCGCAGTACCGACGACTATGAGATCGGCATCCCAGTCTCTAGCCCGAGAGACGATCTGTCGAACTCTCCTGCCGGCAATCACTTCTGCCGTGATATTCAATGGCGCACTTCCCAACATGTTGACAGCCTTACCAATGGCACGGTGCGCGCGGTCGCTGTCCTTTCCACGTAGAAATCCGATCTCTTCAAGTGAATATTTGATTGGATTAATCACGCTCACCACCTTCACTTCAGCATCCTGCGGGAATTGCATCTCAGCAATTGTCCGAGTTGCAGCTAATGAAGCGTCGGATCCATCGGTGGGGAGCAGTATTCTCATGTTACGGCTTATTGCGTTCGACTGGTCTGCACGAACAACTTCCACCGAACATGGCGCATACTCAACCACTGACTTTGCTACGCTGCCAAGCAACCAGTTTCGAAACTTCATCCGATTGTTTGCGCGAATCAGAATCAGATCAGACGACCACTTTCGCGCTGCAAAAGGAATCAGGAATGCCGGATCACCTCGCATGATCGTGACCTGAGCTGGAATTCCGATTGCTCGCAGGCGCTCGACGACCAGGCCGCTTATTTGTTCGCCTCGTCTCCGCATTTCACGGCGCACGGTACCGATTCCATAACCCTCGGCACGCCACGTTTCGAGCGGAATGGTTTCGTCTTCCACTACGGAAAGAACTCCCGCCTCGGTTCCCTTAGGCCACGAACGCGCTTCCATGTAGTCAAGAAGAATATCCAAAGTTTTCAGCGTATCAACTGCAAGCAATAGTCTCATTGTGTTTCTCTTTCTGATAAGTAATTACGATTTCCCTTCCCACCTCGCCAGGTCAAGCTGCAGGTTTCCAATGTTCACGGGTCACGGTTCTCGGTCGCACTATTTCAACCGAACAAGGCGCTCCCAGAACAACGGATTGAGCGACGTCGCTGAGTTCCCTACGGGTCTCATGACCACGAGCCATTATGTCCGCATCTATGAAAATGCAATCGGCTGAGACGTCCTTTGCATGTTCCAGGAGCAGCTCTTGTGCTTCTCCGTACTTAAGCGCAATCGAGACGTTCGAACCTCCTTCCCGCAACTTCCTGACCAGTTCTTCCAATGTATGTATCCTCTGCGATTCACGCAGGGGATCCCTTGGTCTAAGTTCCCCGATTACAATCACGTCTACTTTGGTTCCGACGGGCCAAACCCGCTCTGACACAGCCTCAATTACCCGCTCCATAGATTGCGTTTCGTCCAGGCCGATCACGATGTGTATCGGAGAATGAACGTTCCTCTGAGACGGTCGTGCAATTCGAACCGAACAATTAGCAGCTCGAGCAACGCTCAGAGCTGGTCCAGCATAATCCGTGATATTCGGTGACGGACTGAGTTGGGCGCCCAGCACTATAAGTTCAGCTCCATAGCTTTTTGCTTTTTGAACGACGTCACTCATTACGGATGCACCCTCCTGCATCGCTTCGGTCGTCACATTCGCCGAGGGAAACATCGAACGAATACGATCGTTCGCCTCGCGCGACAAGACTCGCTGCTCTTCGCAGTCTCGCATTGCCGGCGCAAAAGAAGAGAGTCCTGACGTCAGGAGTTTCAGCCGGCGAGCGCTGACGGCCCGAGTAATCTCATATGGCGATGAGGGCAACCAGACTTCCGTCACTGCAACCAGTGCCTCAAATTTCTGCGGTAGCCCCGCTCTCTTTAAGTCATCTATTGCCGTTTCGGCACCAGTTGAGCCATCGTACGGAATCAACACTCTACATCGGTCGGGTTCTACAGCGGCCAACACATGCTGTGGCGATTCCTCATAAGTTTGCTTAGTCATTGGTGCCGACATATCTAACCTCTCAACCTCCAATACCTCAGTTCCATTGGTCCTCACTGGTGGCCCTGGCCACCAGACCGATTCTCAGGACGGTAAAAAGCACCGACCATCTTCCACTGTTCCAGGTCGAACCGGCGACGAGCCCCACAAGCTACACACGTTCGATAAGTTTCGTTTCCTCGTGTAAATGGGAGACTCATGCGCCGGTGCCAACATCCCAATACACGTCTGAAAACCTTACTAACCCGGTTGACACGATCTGTAAATCCAGCTTGATCTACCCGAGTCTCTTGAAGCACGGCCTCCACAATCCCACCTCACGTTCTCGTTCTCACGGCTAACCCTGCAGGAACGCCGAACACTAATCATTCAAACGTAATACCAGTAACTTCCAACACTGCACGCGCGCGATCTGAGTCCCGATCTATGCCCTCCAGCAAAATCCGCACGTTGAGAGCTTCGTTATTCTCGAGTGCGGTTTGTTGGAGAGGAATCACGGCAACAGTTCGTTCTCGAACAATCGAGTTTTCTGTGTCCACAATTGCTCCGCGCATTTCCAGACCACTAATGGTCTGCCCAGTTTCGTTTCTGACCACTCCCGTCAACTCCACCACCAGGTTGTTAAATGGATGTACCTTCTCATTTCCAATTAATTGCTCGATGCTGATCTGTTGTCTGACTTGATCAAACTCCGAGTGTCCTGGTTGTAGCATCCATTCGATCTGCGGCGGCGAAGACCGATTCACCAGCGGCGTCGTCGAAGCCACAAAGTGCATCGTTGCAACCAGCAAAGCGATTGCCATGGTTATTAATGCAGCGATTAATACGATGGGCCAACGAAGCTCTGGCTCTTTAATCAACATTGGTCCGTTATATGACATTATCTATTCTCTCCATTTCTAAGCGTGTTATTTCGAATCCAGTCCTTCATTACTTAAGTCGTCGATCGGCTGATGGTGAAACTATGTCCACAGTCTTTGCAGACGTAACGTTCGTTTTCGCGTGCTCCGACCACCAATCTAACCTCGGTACACTGTGGACATTTGACAAGCCAACGCCGCAGAGTCTCCGGCAAGCTTTCTGTTGCTTCTTTTTCCAGTTCGTGGTCTTGAAAAACCACATACTTAGTCTCCGCTAATGCCATCCGCTTGACTTGCTCCTTCCTGTTCGCCGCTATCAGCGTTTCTACAGTGTCTAGACTAGCCGGAATGACGCGAGCGAAATAGCGTACTAACACCTGAATTTCCGCGTATTTACACCTGACTGACTCGTTCATCTTGGCACCACGTTGCGCGCGGTCCTCGGATTGCCTCGAGCCTTTTAGTCAAGTTTTGAAAATAAAGTCAAAAACAGAAAAGACGCCAAGCGGAACAATCATCCAAGATCGAGAATGCCGTCTCCGATTGGCTTTCAACAAAACGTGAAAGCCGTTCGTTTGACTGACTATTTCAACTTGGGTGATCACTGTAAGGAAGCTTTCACGATGGCGAAGATCGCAGCGCGCAGTTTGTTGCCTTCGGACCACTTCAGGGGCAGTTCAAACGCAACGGTAATGCTTCTGGAGTACGGCGATTTCGAGTGTCACCGCTGTGTTGCTGCGTTTCACACACTAAAGGATGCATTGCACTGGTTGGATGATTCAGTGTGTTTTGTATTCCGTCACTTTCCCGATATAGAAAGACATTCACATGCATTATCGGCAGCGCAAGCTGCTGAAGCTGCAGGCTCCCAGGGTAAGTTTTGGGAAATGCATGATTCGCTGTTTTCAAACAGCCCCAACCTCGCCGATCCGCAACTAATTCGCTATGCGGAGCAGTTGGGAATGACCTTGGATCTCTTCAACCGCGAGATGCTTGAACACACTCACACAGGGAAAGTAAATGACGATTGCACCGCCGCCGCTGAACAGGGAGTCGATGAAACGCCGGCTTTCTTTATAAACGGTGTTCAGTACAAAGGTGACTGGGACTTAGATAGTCTGCTGGATGCGATTGAAGATGCCGGCGTAAGGGTCGCTGAACAGAGAGCGAAGAGCTACTGAAACAAAACACTTAAATAAAACACAAGCGGGCAAGATCTTAACAACATAGTTCCACTATGGTAATAATGCTGTAGACCAACGTTCAGTGTGTGGCGTAGACTTCGCTCATACAGGTTAACGAAACTCAACCCAACTAAAGGAGATGCAAGGATTCTATCAAGCTTCTTTGGTTGGGTTTCTTGTCCCTTAATCGCGATCGCTTCGAGTGATTGTTAATAGAAAGCTTTGACTCAAGATCGTAACGTACGTCTTGACCTCATGTGCGGGAGGTGGGCGGTGCCTAAGCCGATAGAAGAAACCCGACGAGGAAGCGACTCCGGAGCCTTCGCGAGTATCTCTCAGAACCAAATCCTAATCTACTTCAAGAGCGGAACACCGAAACCCTTATTTTCTCACGAAGATTCGGCCCGGCAGGGGTCATGGACCGGACTCTTTGTCGAAGAGCATCACTTGCCCCCCACGGCATTTCCGCAAGGGTTTCCCCGCAGACATCTTGTTGCGGTGCACTATCGTCGGGCCAGATTAGGGCGATTTCTCGGGCAACCCCCGCGGAGCCAGCTAGTGAGGCATGGCAGCTTAGATATTATTCCACATGGAACGGCGTTGGGAGTTTACGGTCACGACGAGACAGAATTCATTGTGCTTGCACTCGAACCCGGGTTTGTTCATAAGATCGCAGACGAATCGGGAATAGCCGACAGCAACATAGTGAGACACCTGGGTATACGCGACCCACAAATTGAATACGTCGCATTCGCACTAAAATCGGAACTTGACGCCGGCTGTCCATCGGGAAGAATTTACGGTGACGGACTGGCCGTTGCGCTGGCGGCGCGTTTGCTAGAGAGATATTCGGCCCACGTTACCATCTCTCATAATTACAACGCCCTTATGTCGGGGTACACGCTGCGCCGCGTTACTAATTACATTGAGGCCAATTTGACCAGAGACCTGACTTTGGCCGAGATCGCTGATGTCGCTCACATGAGCCCTCACTACTTCTCGCGCGCGTTTCGAAGGTCCACCGGAATACCACCGCACCGATACGTCATCGATCGCCGAATCGAGAAAGCAAAACATTTGCTCTCGGATAACTGTATGCCCTTAGTAGAAGTAGGACTGAGTGTAGGTTTTCAGAATCAAAGTCATTTCACGACTTTGTTTCACAAGCGAACCGGTGTCACGCCCAAAGTGTACCGATCGCGCATTTAAAACTGGATCTGCTTCATGTTTGTGGCCTTTTGTGCTTCTTTGTGGCGGATCATTCGCGGGGCGTCGTTCACAAGTCGGACTGCCACGTCAACCATACTTGCGCTTCATCATAATCCGTAAAGATCTTGACCTGATATCCTGCATTGTGGGTGAAGATCTCGAGAATGTCGTGCGATCGATCCTTTGGTGAGGTTACGAGGGCGACCTTCCATCTGGAATTAAAGCCTTCCTTATGTAAAATTTTCCGGGCGAACCGAAACAGGTCCACATAGGTTCCTAAAAAACTCCTTCCACGCGTATCAAGCAAGAACCGGTATACCCCGTGCTTCTCTGCAAACATCCGCATGGCACGTTGGTGCTCTATTGCTGAATGAAGCGTAACGTCTTTGTAATTGGTGAGAATCGCAAATGACCCGTTTGGTTCCAGCTTTAAGTCGAAGTCAAATGGAATGTTCATCTTTAAAACGCTTTAATGTGACAAGTGTAGTTTACTTAATCGCTTGTGGCTCGTCACGTTTCGGAGTATTTCATCATGAGATCAAGAACCACGGAAGAAGATCATCCGACTCACGAAGTAGTAACAGGTAATGAAACTAATTACGGTGAAACCAGCGCCGGAATTTCTACTGGAATCGATGACGAAACCCGCGTCATACCTGCGGTCGAATTTAGAAATGTCAGGTTCGCTTATGGCGACCACATCATACTTAACGACATAAGCTTCAAAGTAATGAGAGGTGAGTTGTTAATCGTCTTGAGCGCTTCAGGTGGCGGCAAATCAACAATACTTAAATTGACGCTCGGCCTGATGAAGCCGGATGAGGGACGGATCCTGATCGATGGTGAGGACATCACGGATTATGACGAGGAGGCACTGAATCGCGTAAGACTGCGAATCGGAGTGCATTTTCAGGATGGAGCACTCTTTGATTCGCTCTCCGTTTACGACAACGTGGCTTTCAGATGCCATGAACAGGGTGTTCCTGAAGAGATCGTCGAGCAGGAGGTACGGCGCCTGCTGCGGTTTGTTGCCCTTGAGGATGCGATCGATATGATGCCTGCACAGCTTTCAGGCGGTATGCGCGTCCGAGTCGGCATTGCGCGTGCTCTCGCGGGCAAACCCCAAACTCTACTCATGGACGAACCAACTGGCGGGCTCGATCCGCCAACAGCCCGGTCCATGTGTGAACTCGGCATCAAACTTCGCGACCTGCGTGACGTCTCAGCAATTCTGATCACGCATGGAATCGAAAACGTACGCTTTATTGCTTCAACTTATGCGGAGTATGGGCCAAATGGCGAGGTGATGTTAATAGAGGAGCAAGATCGGCTATGCCTGATAAATACAAAAATCATGATGCTTCGCAGTGGCCGGATAATTTTTAACGGCTCCGATGAAGAGCTCTTCAGATCAGACGACGTATATATCCGGAAATTTCTGTTGCTATAAGTGCTAATTGGTTCAACTATTTCACGCGGAAGCTGCGGGCGATAGATTCGGTTTGGTTCGCCAAATCCAACAACATTTTTGGCGAACCGCTGAACTCCATCCGGTAGATCGCTCGTTTGGTTACCCGCAGATAATAGATCACCGTTGCCATCCGATTACCTGCACTCACATACTCGTACGAGTATTTGGTGCCGCTCAAAGCTCCTTTGAAACTTTCGACTGTCCCTGTGACATATCCAAGCCTGGCGCTTCGATCCAGTCGTCGCTGGCGCTCAGCCACGTCTGTCGTCGATACGCTCTCGTCCTTCACTATCTCTCTTCGTATCCGCAGACGTACGACGCCATTATCGTCGCTGAATCTAAAGTCCCTGGGATAATTCGCGCCTGAGACGGTGATCGCTCGCCACTGCGCCGAAGGCAGATCCAGAACATATTGACCTGTCGCCACGGCGTATCGCCGGGTCTGCCCGGCGACTGTGAACGGAGCCAGCAATGCAATAAGAATTAGCACTAAACGCATCGTAAAATTTCGCCCCGATTCACTCCACATGTTTCGGGTACTCCTATGCGCGCGTAGGTTAATCAGTTTCATCGACGTTAATGTAACTTAGCGCCGGGTTCGCGGACCACCGAAGGTGCGACTCGAGACGAGTGGGCCCTTCTTGTGTTAGCCGTCATCTACTCGTCAAACATCTGTCCCGTTTCTTTATCTCTGTTCGGGCAAGACTTCAACGCCTCTGAGTTCGAGCTGTTCTTTTCTCCCGTTTTTTAGTTAGTGGTGGTTCAGCCAAAGGGAGATCGACCATTATCGGCGCATGATCGGAGATGCCATCTTCTATGGAGTTATTCAAGCTCTTCAAAGTGCGTCCGAAGTGTGGTGCGAACCGATGTGGCTGTTCTGCGTCGTAAGGCTCTGTGAGCGAGAGTGGCTTGACGAAAATCCAGTCGAGCTTGAATCTACCTACAAAGCCAATGGTTCGTTCTACTTCGTAAGTTGTAATAAATCCTTTGTCACCTCGCTGGTTTGAGTTGGCTAACGGATCGTCTTTTCCGCCGATGCTGCGACGGCGTTCGCCGCGAAAATCGAACGCAGTTCCATCGGCAAAGCGGAAGTCTTTTAAACGGTCGAAGAACTTGGCTTCTGGATTGGACGCGACCAGCGGAATGCTGCGGACGGTGGGATCGGCCTGCCTCCGATATGTATTCAAGCCCGTCAACAACAGTGACGGCAGCTTGATTCCGGTGAGAATACCGAGCCCTTGCTTGATCCAAAAACTCTTACTGCCCAGACGCTTTTTCAATTCACGCTTAACGGAGGTAGGCGTGGAGTCGTGTGTGGATGTGTTCATGTCACCGGCCACTACGACAGGTGCTTCCATGCTTTTGATCCGCTCAAGTAATTCTTCGAGTTGTTTGCGGCGCCCTTCGGGCTTGGTCTTAGATTCAAGATGCGTAGCGACGACGACCATGCGTCCGCCGGGGATTCGCGCATCGGCAATCTCAGCCGTCAACATCATGCGCCCTCCTCGTCGCACTTCACGCCCAACCTTCTCCTGAAAAACCAACTCGCCAGCTTTGCGCTTACCTTTTTCCAGCGGCTTAACGCCCTCGAGTTCCTCTTTGTACCAATCATATGGTTGATGTTCGAAAGGTTGCAGCCGTACGTTCTCCAACGAGAACCGACTGAGAATTGCCGTGCCGTGCAGCCCCAGGTAACGCTTCTGATCCACTCTGATTTCCTGGGCCAACTCAGCAGCGTCTTTCTCCGATAACTCTTCAAACTTTTCCAGGCCCAACGCGATCGGATCAACCTCCACGAATTCGACCCCATAGGCGTAATTCATTCCGAGTGCTGATGCTAAGTCCGCCGCCACGTTGCGGTACTCCGTCCGTTTCATTCCCCAGTCCACTTCATTGAGGACGATCACGTCCGCCTGTTTCATCAGTGCAATTTGCTGCAGGATTAGTTTTCGCTGTGAACTCCCGCGCGGATAGGCGGTCGAGTCAATCAGTTTGGCAAAGCGAGAGGGCTCGGTGAAGGCGCCTCTTATCGCATCGTATTCAAGGCCACGCTCGATGTTCCACTCAACGACCCTGAGAAAATTTCCGAGCTTCGGCGTCATGGGCACGAGCGGCTTCACGCCGCGTGCAGTTGCTGCGTTACTTACAAACGGCGTTGTCAAAAGACGATTCAACTTGTTTTGCAAAGCATCAGGAGGGGTTTCCTGCTCGTACAGTTGGACCAATTCCCCGTAGCTAAACAAATCCGGCCCTTGCTGCGCATTCACTGCAACAGAAACAAACAAGCAAAGGACCGCAGGAATCAGCAAATGCGTTAGTGGTCGAGTTTTACTTTTGTCCATTACAAAACTGTTCCGTATTGATTCTCCACTCTGACTCTGGTCGTTGTCTCGGAAAGCATTAAGAACATCGTCCGCAGGATAGACACACTTCACTTCTCGGTATTTTCTCTTCTTGACTTGTAGTTTCTAATCTTGACTTTATTTGCCGCGGAAATCCGATCGTTCCATGTCCATTCACCCTCATGCAAAAAAGAGTCAAGATTAGAAAATAAAAGTCCGGAAGAGAAAAGACACCTTCAGAAGACCTGGGTAAATTCGGCGCAATCTTTCATCAACGGCGTGCGGCGGAGGTTAAGGAAGACGGGAGGGCTTTGCACAAAGTGGTTCTTACGACTATTTGATTCTTCTCTGCGATCTCTGCGTATCTCTGTGATCTCTGCGTTAACTGTGAGTCGTAAAAGTACTTAACGCAGAGATCACAGAGATACGCAGAGATCGCAGAGAAGACATTGGAACGTTGACGGCTTCGTCGTCAAGCCCGTTGAAAATGATCGGGGTTTCTTCGACGCGACCGGAAAATTCGGCACGAGGCCATGATGGAAGAAGTGTTTTCAATTTTGGTGCGCATCTTCGTCCCCATCTTCGCCGTGGGCAGTATGCTTACGGTCGGCTTCCGCTACTCGGTGCAAGAAATCGTCAAGCCGCTACGCGATATACCGGGGGTGATCACAGCCGTCGTCGCCAACTTCGTCCTGGTCCCGTTACTGGCTGTCGCCATACTGTGGTTAATCCGGATCGAAACGCCGCTCGCAATCGGTTTAATGGTGGTGTCGGTGGCAGCGGGTGCGCCGATGCTGATCAGGCTGACGCAGATGGCCCGTGAGCCCGTGTCCTTCGCGGCCTCCATCATGGTACTGCTCCTGGTCGTTACCATGATCTACATGCCAATCGTTATCCCGAGGCTCGCATCGGGAGATCCGATAAGCGCAATGGCTATCGCGAGGCCGCTTCTCCTTACGATGCTGCTGCCGCTGTGTCTTGCCTTCGTCGTCAGGGCTCTCTCGCCGCGCACGGCGGAAACGCTGTTACCGTGGGCAGGAAAAATAACAAACGTTGCGCTGTACATAATGGTCGCTGCTACGGTCCTGGGAAATCTCGACGCGGTACTCGGCGTATTCGGCAAGGGGGCGATTCTCTCTGCGCTGCTTCTGATCGCGGGCGCGTTCGCCATCGGCTACCTCGTCGGCACGTTCGACAAACGCGAAAAGATCGTTTTGGGCTTCGGCACGGCGCAGCGCAACTTCGGCGCAGCCACCGTCGTCGCAGTGCAGAGCTTTACCGATCCAAACGTGCTGGTTATGACAGTGGTCTGTTCCACAGTTGCGATGCTTCTTCTGCCGTTCGCGCGTTTGCTCGGAAAGCGCAAGGCGAGGGCTGCCCCAACAGGTGAGGTCGATTCCGCGAGCGCGAAGGAGACACAGACTGCCCATTAGCCGAAGAGAGGGCGCCCCATTAACCCGCTTGATCCAGACGAGGAGATAGACATGCGCCAACATTCACAACTGAAGATTGCATGACGGTTGCAACTATTTGATTCTTCTCTGCGATCTCTGCGTATCTCTGTGCTCTCTGCGTTAGTGTAAGTCGTAAAAAGTACTGAACGCAGAGAGCACAGAGATACGCAGAGATCGCAGAGAGGAGTTCAACGCTACTACTTATTGAGGCTCATGTGAAAACGAAGAAGACCCGGAACAACGAACGCCGAAGGGATTCAGCGCCGCCAAATTTTGTATTCATCCTGGCAGATGATCTCGGTTACGCGGACTTGGGCTGCTACGGCGGCCGCGAAGATTGCTCGCCTAACCTCGACAAAATGGCGACTCAGGGGCTGCTCTTCACGAACGGCTACGCCAACTCGTGCGTCTGCTCTCCATCTCGCTTCGCCATTGCCACAGGACGCTATCAGCACAGGCTCCGTGGCGGCTTCGATGAACCGATCGCGAGCGCTTCGCCGCAGCTCGGCCTCCCGCCAGACCACCCGACGATGGCTTCGCTTTTACGCGATTCCGGCTACAGGACCGCGCTCGTCGGCAAGTGGCACATGGGCGCTCTGCCGTGGTTCAGCCCGCTCAAGAGTGGCTACGAGGAGTACTTCGGTTTCATGGGTGGCGGAGTTGATTACTTCAGGCACAGCGTACAGTACGACTCTCCGGAACGGCATGACCTCTACGAAGGAGAAGAGGAGGTCCACCGCGAAGGCTATCTCACCGATCTGCTGACGGAGAGGGCCGTGGAATTCATCAAGCAGCAGAGGGCCAATCCGTTCCTACTCTCTTTGCACTACAACGCGCCGCACTGGCCGTGGGAGACTCGAGACGACCGAGCAGAGTCGGAAAGAATCCGGAACATCGCACACCTCGACGGCGGGTCGGTCAAGACCTACACGACCATGATCCACCACATGGACGAAGGCATAGGGCGTGTGCTCCACGCGCTTGAAGAGACAGGCGTGAATCAGAACACGCTCGTCGTCTTCACGAGCGACAACGGCGGCGAGCGCTTCTCCGACACCTATCCGCTCGTCGGTAAAAAAATGGATATGCTCGAAGGTGGTATCCGCGTTCCCTACATCGCGCGCTGGCCGGCGCGTCTTCCCGCTGGTCAAAGATATGATCGCTTAGCCATCGGAATGGACTGGACGGCGACTTTTCTTGCCGCCGCAAACGTTAAGCCGCATCCCGATTATCCGCTCGACGGCATTGACCTGTTCGGGGAGACAGTGGAGCGCAATCTCTACTGGCGCATGATATATCGCCACCAAAAGGCCGTGCGTTCGGGCGTCTGGAAATATCTCTCAATCGAAGGCAGCGAGTTTCTCTACGATCTGTCGCGCGACTCGCGTGAACGCGCGAACATGCGCTATCGGGAGCCGGAGAAATTTGCCGAACTGCGCGACGCGTACCTTGAATGGGATCGAAGCCTGCCGCCGATACCTGAGGATGCGAGGTACGATGTCGTCTATACCGCACAGACGATGGCAAAGTCCGCGGGTTAACTCCGAGCGAAGCCGCGCGCAGTTGTGAAGCGCCCCGCGGCTTGCACCTGATTGAAGGCTCTGAATCGAACTAGTGGAGACAACGCAAACATCTGACGCCGAGCCGGAAGTCAATCAGCCGGGGCTGCGCGAGTTACGCGAGGCAGTTGCAAACCATCTTTCGCGCCGGCTGCCGACCCGTGCTTCATTGCGCGAAGATGGACTCGCCGGACTCAACAGCGCGGTTAGCAGCGTTCCCGACGGGATGGCGAGCGGCATTCTGGTCGGTGTCAATCCGATCTACGGTCTTTACGCTTGTATGGTGGGACCAATTGCAGGCGGCATCTTCTCCAGCACGCAGCTGATGATTATCGCCACCACCAGCGCCGCGTCGCTGTCGGCGGGACAGGCGCTCGGCAATCTAAGCGGAGAGGCGCGCGACAATGCACTGTTTCTCATGGTCGTCGTGATCGGGGCGTTGCAGGTTCTGTTCGGATTGTTGGGAACGGGTCGGTTGACCCGCTTCGTCTCGTACTCTGTGATGACCGGCTTCATTATTGGCATCGCCGTTCTCACGATACTCAGCCAACTGCCAACGATTTCAGGTTATGCGCCAACAACGGACGGCAACAAGCTCAGACAGACCATCAACCTGCTATCTAATATTGACCGCATCGACCTCTGGTCCCTCGTAGCGGCGGGGCTTACTCTTGTGCTCGCCATACTGCTTCCGCGCACAAGACTCGGCAACTTTGGAAGGCTACTGGCAATTATCGTCCCTTCCGTACTGGTGCTGCTCTTTCATCTGGAAAGCGTGCAAGTCGTTCGCGATGTCGGCGAAATTCCCAGAGGCATGCTGACGCCGCACGTTCCATCGTTCTCCGGCGTCTCGTTTGAAGTGGTTACAGGCGCGCTGGCCGTCGCCGTTATCATCCTCGTGCAGGGCGCCGGAGTTAGCCAGAGCGTGCCAAACCCTGATGGCTCGCGGCGCAGCATGTCGCGTGACTTTATCGCCCAGGGCGCCGCCAATGCCGCTTGCGGTTTTTTTCGGGGGCTCCCGGTCGGCGGTTCTTTAAGCACGACGGCATTGACGGTCATTTCCGGAGCGCGCTCACGCTGGGCTTCCGTCCTGGCTGGCCTCTGGATGGCGCTGCTGGTAGTGGTCTTTCCTGGCTTGGTTTCTTATGTCGCGATGCCGGCGCTCGGCATGCTGCTCATCCTCGCCAGCATCAGCACCATCAAGCCACCGGAAGCACTCTCGATCTGGAAGACCGGCTGGACATCACGACTGGCGGGGGTCACCACGTTCCTCTCAACGCTCTTCCTGCCGATTCAGGCCGCGGTCGGCTTCGGAGTCGTCCTCTCGGCCCTGCTCTACGTAAACCAATCGTCAACCGACATCTCTGTGGTCGAATTGGTGAAGCGGACCGACGGGCTGATCGAAGAGCGGAAGCCGCCCAGGCAACTTCCATCCAACACAGTCACGGTGCTCGACGTCTATGGTTATCTTTTTTACGCGGGCGCGCGGACTTTGGAGCGGTTGCTGCCCAAGCCGAATGGCACAGAGAATCCGGTCGTGATCCTTCGGCTGCGAGGTCGTAGCAATTTGGGCGCGACGCTGGTCGAGGTGCTCGCCAATTATGCCGACAAGCTAAAGGAATCACAGGGGCGGCTGTACGTCACAGGCATCGGCGCGGAAGCTTATGAACAAATTGTTCGCACCGGCAAGCTCCGCCTGACCGGACCAGTACGAATTTATGAAGCGACTGCGGTTCGCGGTCAATCAACGCAGGAGGCGTACGCTGATGCCGAGACTTGGCTGGTCGGCAAGAGCACGGAACTCTCTTCGTCCAACGAATCACACAGCGGCGATTCGTCGGATTCGACGCACGAACGTGATGAGTAATAACGAACTCATATCCTGGATTCTTATCAGCGCACTGCTCCTATTATCAGTGTCATGCCAATCAACTCCGAATACACAGTCAAACGCGACCGTGAATAAGAGCCCTGCATCCGCTAACGCGCTCGCTCCGGCCAACATGTCACGCGTCGGTACTATTGATGAGCGCTACCAATCGTACAACGTCGAAATGCTCGAGGTGACAGGCGGAAAGTTCTGGAAGCCGTATGGGCCAGAACTCGAAGCAATATTGAAAGAAAGAAAACCGGCTGCGGCTGCTGAAGCGGACTCCTCTACGCCCGCTGGCATGGATCCGCGTCTTTACGAGTATCGGCCCCCCATAGATCTGACAAACGCACGCCTGCGAAAGTTGGCCGCCGCGCTGGGGCCGGCATACGTGCGTGTCAGCGGCACATGGGCCAATACGACTTACTTCCCTGATAATGATCAAGCTCCCTCAAAACCACCCGCGGGCTTCATGGGCGTGTTGTCGCACCAACAATGGAAGGGCGTCATTGATTTCTCCAACGCGGTTGATGCAGGCATCGTCACTTCCTTTGCTACCAGTGTAGGAACTCGCGATTCCTCCGGCGTGTGGACGCCGGAGCAAGCCCGCCGGTTTCTCGAATACACAAAATCGGTGAACGGTGAGATCGCTGCCGCCGAGTTTATGAACGAGCCGACACTGGCCGCGATGGGCGGCGCGCCCAAGCGCTATAACGCCCGTGACTATGGTCGCGACTTCCTGCTGTTCCGAAAATTCATCAGGGAGACGGCGCCCGATATGCTGCTGCTCGCCCCCGGCTCGGTTGGCGAAACCACCGGCGATTGGGGTGTGGCTTACGGCACGGCGGACATCTTAAAGACGCGCGATCTGCTCGCCGCTTCAGGGACTGGTGTAGACGCCTTCTCTTATCATCACTACGGAGCAAGTTCGCAAAGGTGCGCCGCCATAGGCAAGCAGACAACCGCCGCAGCCGCCCTCTCCGAAGAGTGGCTAGGGCGTACGGACGAGACCCTCGCCTTCTATCGGAAGCTTCGCGACCAGTTTGAGCCCGGCAAGCCGTTCTGGAACACTGAGACTGCGGAAACGGCGTGCGGCGGGAACCCGTGGGCAGGCACGTTTCTCGACACCTTCCGCTACCTCGATCAGCTTGGGCGGCTCGCCAGGCAGGAAGTGCGAGTCGTGATTCACAACACGCTCGTCGCCAGCGATTACAGCCTGTTGGACGAACAAACGCTAGAGCCCAAGCCCAGCTACTGGGGCGCGCTACTGTGGCGCAGACTGATGGATACGACGGTGCTCGACTCCGGCATTCCCATCCGCGAAGGGCTCCATGTTTACGCGCACTGTCTGCGCGGCACGCCTGGTGGCGTCGCATTGCTCGTCATCAACAACGACAGAAACGCAGCGCGAACACTTACCATCCCTGTAGCGGGTGAACGCTATACGCTGTCGTCGAACGAGCTGCAAAGCAAGACGGTTCAACTGAACGGCACGGAGTTGAAGCTGGGCGAAGGGGATGAACTTCCCGTTCTCGCAGGCATTTCAATACAACCGGGCAGCGTCGAGTTCGGACCCGCAACGATCACGTTTATCGCGATAACGCAAGCAGGAAACGGAGCGTGTCAAGCAACTAGCGCGAGGTAAGAACCAAGGTTGCGCCGCCTCACTCATCTGGCGGTCGGAGATGACGCCGGTCGCGCGCGAGCATAGGAGGAAGAGACATGCGGGATATAGAACAGTTCGACATTCTCATCATTGGAAGCGGAGAATCGGGCAAATATCTGGCTTGGACACTGGCTAAGACGGGTCATCGTACTGCTTTGATCGAGCGGAAGATGGTTGGAGGCTCGTGCGGCTTTGCACAAAAAGTGGCAAATCTGATTTGTTTTCTCTGCGGCCTCTGCGTATCTCTGCGGCTCTCTGCGTTGAAAGGCCCATTAACGCAGAGAACGCAGAGATACGCAGAGGG
>Ga0207671_10002798_pt1 | contig 18187 bp, 13 predicted proteins | sample KBSC24metaG_FD_184352 | JGI IMG/M metagenome (GOLD analysis project Ga0207671, IMG submission 184352) | Corn rhizosphere microbial communities from Kellogg Biological Station, Michigan, USA - KBS C2-4 metaG (SPAdes) (version 2) | ecosystem: Host-associated > Plants > Roots > Rhizosphere > Soil... | reverse complement strand
TCCGCTTACGTCAGTGAAGCCGATGCGTGTACCGCCCCAGTCAACACTAAAATGGAATTTCGGAAGTGGGTAATTAGCCATAATATTTAAGTTTTAGATTGATTGATAATTAATTTTTAATAAACTATACTGTTAAGCTTGTTGCTGGATCTGTGAAAAACGCAGGATGATAAACTCAGCTGGGCGTACTGGAGCCATGCCTATTTCAATGATCATTTTTCCATTAAGGATATCATCAAAAGTCATGGTTTGTCCCAGACCTACTTTTACATAAAATGCTTGTTCTGGTTTAGGCCCGGCCAAAGCACCCTGACGCCATAAGTTGGTAAGGTAGTTTTCGATCATAGCGCGTACACGTACCCAGGTGTTACCATCATTGGGTTCAAATACAAATTGCATAGCTGCTTTTTTAACTGATTCTTCAACCATGATATAAAAGCGGCGCACAGATATGTATCTGAAATCGTTACTATTGCCATCCAATGTACGAGCTCCCCAAACCAGGATGCCTTTGCCTGTAAAAGCGCGCACTGCGTTAACTGATTTGCCAGAATCCGTATCAATGTTCAAGTCCTCCTGAGTATTATCATCGATATTTACCAATGGTTCTACTATGGTATTAACGCTCACATTGGCCGGAGCTTTCCAAACACCTCTTGTACCATCAACTGATGCATAAATACCAGCTAGTGCACCACTTGGAGGTACTACAATCCCTTGATTTTTAATGGCTACAGTAATGTTGTTGTATATTGAACTAGAATCATTCAATTGAATTTCCAGATTTTGTAAACGCAGGTTCACCTCATTGATGAATGCCATCACAGAATTCACAACTCCTGAATACAGATTATTAACCCTTGACCTGATATATTTTACCGCAGCAGCGGCATCGACAGGTGCAGGTGTGCCATATATGGTTGGATCTGCTACTACGGTTGCGGCATTTGGAAATAACGGTGTGGTTGAGAAATTAGCCGGGATCGCCGCACCAACAGCGCCACCTGGAAAACTTTCATCCAAAAGAAGGAGTTCACGGATCAGCTGATCCATTGGTGAAATATCAGCTGCGGTGGCTCCTGCCCTGGTGTAGGTGGTGTGGATATCTTTGGTTGTGCGGCCACCGTAAATGTGACTTGGGTCAGCATCAGTTAATGTGCTGTTTAAAGCCACAAAACCTAATATGATATCCTTAATATAAGATAGTCGCAGTACCATTTCTGGCTTGTCGCTGGTTGAAGGTATCAGTCCGTAAGCATCGGTTATTGCACCGGTGTATGGGGCCACATTAAAAGGTGCACCAAAAGCCGGTGTATTAACAAAAGTGTTGATATGTGTATTCAGATCGGTTACGGCCCTGTCAATTTGTGTAACAAAAACATTATTTGTTATCACATTTTTTGTAGGCACATTGGTACCGGCAGGTTTTTGCAGCTGAATATTTCGGTAAGAAAAAGAGTATGACAAACTTGAACGCAGCCATGGATAATAAGCGGCGCCATAATTCAGGTTGGCCGAACCTATTCCATTTCTGAAAACGGTTATAACATCTGAGTTATCGTAAGATCTTTCCTGGTCGCCATTAAGTACATCCAGTATCGTAAACCTGTCCTGCAGATCGGCACATGTTTTTAACGATGTTGTGGCCAGGTTATTAAAGTCACTGGCGCCAAATAAAATGGCATCAGGAATAACGATCAGCGTTGGTTCATCCTCTTTACGTAAAACTTCAAATGCTCTGATCTTGCCGGCGTCAATAAAGTCGGTGATAAGAACGGAACCATCATTTTTGTATTTACCTACAGAAATAATATAGCAGTTAACACCGCCATTACTGTAAAACATTCTTACAGCGTTATACAACTGGTATCTTGGCGATATGTTCACCGTATCTACGCTATTGTCTGGCTTAAGCGCCACATTAGCAGTGAGATTAGGGAAATCGGCCCCAAAATACTGTACGTACTGAACAAGCGAAGATATGCGTACGGCCTGGTTAACTACACTCTTCCCATTTCTTGTTGCATCTTGCGAGTATCCGATAAATACCGGAACTGCGGTGGCCACCTGAGCAATAGATGGCGGAAAGGATGGAATTTCATTCACATAAACCCCTGGAGTTTTAATTGTGCTTTCGTTTATTTGTGACATATTTATCGGTTTTTAAAAGTTTAAAAAGATCTCTGAACATGGATAAGTATCGGTACCCTTTGTAATGGTGACGATCCTCTGAGGATCTGCACAAGCAATTGGAGAATAATCATGATTATTTAAGGTTAGTTTTAAATTCAGTGCCTTATTGCTTAATGGAATTGGCGTAAGTGAAGTAATGATACTTGCGGGATTAGCAAAGTGATATAAATTTGCTGTGTCATTAATATTTCCCAACTGCTTACTTGCCAGAATATATTTCCAGATAGTTGCACGGTTTAAGAAGCAAATACTGTAACGAGGCGCAGGGTTAAGAAGGGCCCCGGTTCCATCAAGCAAATTACAGGAGGTTGGTGCCGCATCGTTGAAAATGTCAATTACCGCAAAGGTTTTACTTGCATTAAGTTCATCATTAATGTAGATCCACCGCTGGCTTCCATTAATTGTCAACGAATATTTGCCTGGTTGCAAAAAACTCAGATCAAGTGTAAACGAAGATGCCGGATTTGCGAAAGCTATCGTTTTTGAAAATACAGATTGGGTGTAAGCCGTTGCGATACTATCATAACCCAATACTGATATGTTGACCGATGGTTGTGCAGAACCTAAATGATATACAGATATAGATGGCATCCATTGTAAAGCATCTGTTTCAGACATGTACTGATTTTTATCTACTACCATCCAATGGTTGGTATTTGTAAGATTGAAACTGTTTCCGGGTTTGCTGCTACCAATAGCGCGATATATTGTATCCGTACCATTTGAAGCCAGATCGCCAGGAGCATAAGTATTAGCCGCATTATAAACCGCTATTTTACCCGACAGGAAAATTTTTCCGTTACTGACATTATTATTCCTATTAGTGAAATAATAAATTTTACCTGGTGCAGATGATGATAAATTTGTATAATTGAAAAATACAGGGTTATTAAGTTGCATAAAAAAAGTGAACTGTGCACCTGTTTCAATTGTAGTAAATGGTTTTGGAGGGCTTATTTTGCCATTACAGTTTACACCGGCAATTAATTGATTAGCATACTGCCGGGCTATTATTTGATGGCCTCCCAAAGCTTTTACTGTTTGACTTGAGGCTGCAATATTAAAATCGGGGCATAATTGGTCTTTATAGTAACTATGCAATAGTTCAACCGTGAACAAGTTTCCAAAATTGATATCTATCATAACGTTTGCAGCGTTTTATCGTTAATAATAATTTCATGTAATAAAGGGGCACTTCCCTGTGCAAATTCTTCGCTTATACTAATCATGCGCATTTTATACATTACAGATGGCAGGTACTTTGAACCCAGTATGCCCCATAAATTGTTCATGTCCTGGAACGACAGTGTATTGAGATCAAGGATCAGTTTTTCAACCCCTGCAGGTAAATCAGGTGAACTAAGAGGTGTAAATACATTTTGATATTGAAAAAACTGGATGATAAAAGAAAGTCGTTTTAACGACTCTGTATAAGATGACAGGTTAACTGCGAACAGGACATAAAGATTAAGGTATATTTTAGGGTTTTTATAGGTCGTTTCACTTCCCTGCCGAACATAGTTTTCAGGTGATTTACTGATCCTGTCCTCTTCAATATTTACCAGGGTTATAAATGCATTCGCTGGGCTGTTTGCCCCGTTAGACCCGGAGGTATCACTATCATTCCAGGCAATATTGGCTACCTGAATAAAATGGTTACTGTTGGATGGATCCAACTTTAACCGTAGGTAACTGTCTAGATGCGTGTTCAAAAATGTTAAAACCTGATCTATCATTGTGTTATAAAGTTTATACTGGTTAAAAAATGCTGGTCTATAAAAGGGATGTATAAAACAGCGGATTAATAATTTCAGGGAGAATTATTATGATGTAAAAGTATGGGCTTAATTATTAATTAATACGCGTACTTTTACGAAAAATACTTTAAACCCATACGTATTTTTACGCGACTTCATTGTGTCGTTATGACAATTGCTTTATTCTGTAATTGAGGAAGTTAACTAATGTTAATAATCAAGAGTTGATATGGTTTTGTTTGTATTATTTAATATCATATCGGTTATGAATTTCTTCGTATTAAGTTAAAAAGTTACCTGTATTGAAATAATAGTAAGGGAAAGAACACTTGGCTTATATAAAAAATGACTGATAACAAAAAAGGAGGGCATAAAGCCCTCCTTTTTTGTTATTGCGTAAACAAGTACAATTAATATCCCGGATTTTGATACATTTTAACAGGATCTAATTTAGTTTCATTAAAAGGTATAGGGTAATATCTGTCTTTAGTTGTAAAATTAGAGAGTAATGCCGAACCAAAATCTGCTTGTTTTTTGCTATGGAAGTATGTCACCAATTCATCGATAGTAAAGGTCCTTAATAAATCAAACAACCTGTGATGTTCAAAAGCAAGTTCCACACGCCTTTCGTGTAGTATAGCCAATTTAAGTGTAGGGTATTTTAAACTGTAGCCAGGATCTTGTGAAGATACTTCATAGGTTGGCATACCTGCCCTGGCACGTACCATATCAAGATATTGGATGGCCACTGTGTTATTACCAAGGTACATATTCACCTCGGCCAGCATCAATATAACATCGGCATAACGCATCAGTATCCAGTCATTTCCACCATAACCGGTTTTACCTATCGCCGGGGTTACATCTCTGAATTTAGTCACAAACCAGTCCTTAACGGTAGGATCACTTGCGTATTTAATTGAAAATGCTCCTCTGGGATCATTACTCTCATAATCATTCACCAAGTCATGGGTTACGTTGTTGCCTACTCCACTTGACGATTTAAGAGAGTTAATAGTTTCGCCCTTGGCCTGGTTATTCGCAGCAATGCTTGAACTATAAACGGGGTCGTTCTGAATATTCACTATTTGCCATATCAATTCCGGACAAGTAGACTTTTTGCTTACATCAAATACATCGGTGTAAGGAATATCTTTCAGGTTTGCGAAAGTTTTAAAATTGTATGCAGCTGTTAGTGTTGCCAGGGCATTATTTAAATTGGCTGTTTTATTGGTAGGATCCTGTGTAGTAGCCATAGTTAAATATACCTGCCCCAATAAGGTATTTACCGCTGCCAATGATATACGACCGATAGTGCCAGTAGCCTGTGTATTTGGCAACGGGCTGCTTAATGCATCTTTTAAGTCGGCTACTATTTGCGTATATACCGCAGCCTGAGGAGTACGGAAAGTATTTGCAGCAACCTCATCTTTAGTAATTAGTTGTTTAGTAACCAATGGTATATCCCCCCATTTTCGTACGAGGTTAAAGTAGGTATAGGCGCGTATAAATTCAGCCTCGGCTTTGTACCGCTGTTTGGTTTCAGGTTTCGCAAAAGTAACTTTATCCATATTGGATAAGAGTATGTTGCAATTTGAAATAATATTATACATTGCCAACCAATGCGTGTACAGATAGCTATTAGTAGGTGTTAATGAGAAGTTATTGAACCCGAAAGGCTCGCCAGCATTTGATTGGTTATCGTTGGTACCGGTGTCATCAGAACGCTGATCTGTCCAAAGGTCACTTCCCTCACCTACAGTGTTACCGCTTCTTAACAGTGCATAGCATCCGTTTACAGCCAATAATACGTCATTTTCTGTTTTGAAGGAGTTAGCTATAGTATTGGCATCCGGATTAGTTTGCTGCAAAAAATCTTTTTTGCACGAGCCAAGAGCAAATAGAGCCACAAGGCATAATAACTTGAAATTTATATTCTTCATTTGCTTAAGAATTATTGTAATTAAAAAGTGGCTTTAATACCCAGGTTATATGAACGCACCAAAGGATAAACACCATAATCAATACCCGGTGATAGGTTTGCACCTTGTGAACCACTAAAAGTGTAATTATAGTTAACCTCGGGGTTATAGCCTTTGTACTTGGTAATGGTAAAGCCGTTATTAACGGCGCCATATATTTTAAGTCCGCTTAATCCCAAATTACGTGTTATGTAATCGGATTTAATGGTATAACCAATTGTTGTATTGGTATTTCTCAGGAAAGAGCCGCTCTGTAAATAAAAGGTTGATAACCTGGTACTGTTGCTTTGTGTGCTACCACGTGATGCACGGTAAACTGAACCATCACCAGGATCTGCGGCATTACGGTAACGGTTTGCAACGTCTTCATACTGGTTGCCTGAACCTTCCATATTGTACAGGTAATAATCCTGCCCGTCAAGTACCTGGTTGCCATATGAGCCTGCAAATGCCGAACTGAAAAAGAAACCTTTATATGTTGCATTGATCGCAAAGCCATAAGTGAACTTTGGATATGGACTACCGATAATACCGGCATCTTTGCTATTAACTACTCCATCGCCGTTAACATCTTTAAAATAAAGATCGCCTGCCTGTAACGGTGTTGTTGAAAATGTAGAGATAGGCGGCCCCTTGATTTTATAGCCTGCCGGATAAGATTGTGTTGCCGGATTATAGTTGGCTTTATCAGCGGCGATATTAGCAAGATCGGCCTGCGTAACCATACCGCCTACTTTATAACCATAAAACATACCTATAGGTTGTCCTGACTGTGTAATACTGGTCAGATAAGAGCGCTCGGCGCCTGCACTGATGATCGTATTGTTAGCGCTTAAGCCTGACACCTTATTGCGATTGATAGAAATATTGCCGCTCAGGTTTAAGCTAAAGTCTTTATGAGCTATCACTTTTCCATCTATCTGGAAATCAAATCCTTTGTTACCTACCTTTGCTCCATCCAAATTGGTAAGGATGGTTGAACTACCTGAGATTGCCGATATAGGCGCTTTAAACAACAGGTTGTAGGAATGACTTAGATAATAATTGGCAATCAAAAAAAGTCGTCCCTTAAGTAAACCAAGGTCAGCACCAAAGTTATACTGTGAAGTTGTTTCCCAACCTAAATTGGGGTCTTTGATATTATCGGCAACAAGTGAAGGTGACAAGGCACCTGTACCAAATACTACGTTTGATGGTGAATTATATACACGTTGCAGATTATAATTACCTACGTTGTTGTTACCGCTTAAGCCCCAGCTTGCCCGCAATTTAACAGTAGACTGTTCACCAAGCCAACCATGGTAGAATGGTTCATCCGATAAATTCCAGCCTGCTGATATGGAAGGGAAAGATGCATAACGGTTACTTACACCAAAGCGTGAAGATCCATCTGTACGGAATGAAGCTGATAAGAAATACTTACTATCATAATTATAATTTACCCTTGCGAGGTATGATAATAGCGTGTAAGTATCATCGCCGGTTGGCTGTACACCTTCAATTGCAGTACTATTTGGAGTTATCAGTGTTATTTGGTTTGGTGCGGCACCGGTTATATTGGGTATATTATCATTCTGGAAACCTGTACCCTGTACGGTAAGTACATTATTTACTGTTTTTTGAACGGTATAGCCAACCAATCCATCAAAGTGATTTTTACCTATTTGCTTCGTATAATTCAGGGTAAACTCGCCTAATTGATCCCGGTAATCAATGGTTTGTCTTACTGCTTTCGCCGCCTGAATTGATTGAGATGAGTAAGGTGGATTGGCTCCGTTACTGATATTGGTTGGAAGATAATAATTGTAGTTTTCGGCATAGGTTTGCATGCCTAAGTTGGCGTTGAATGTCAGGCCATCCAAAATCGTGTAATTGGCATGTGCATTATAGGTAGCACGGTCGCCAATGCGGCTTATCTTGATCAGCGTAGCCGTAGCAATTGGGTTTTCAATAGACTGATAAGCATAAGCTGTTGACTGTGCAGCAGCCACGTTTGTTGCTATACTACCATCGGGATTGTAGGCCGGGAAAAATGGCATATAGATCAATGCGCCAAAAGCCGGGCTGTGATCCCAGCGACCGTCCTGTGTTTCCTGATTGGTATTTTGAGTGAAGGAAATGTTGGCGCCTACTTTAAGCCTTTTACCAATTTGTCCATCCACGTTGGCACGCAGGTTTATTTTTTTCTGCCCTGTACCTAACATGATACCTGGCTGATCCTGGTAACCTGTACTAAAGTAATAACTTGTGCCATTTGAATTACCGGTGAAAGACAGATTATGAGTTTGCGTTAAAGCATTACGATATAACTCATCCTGCCAGTCGGTATTCACTGTTTGATGAATAAGTGATTGTGTTTTAAAATTATACAGATACGGCGGAACACTTACCGAACCTGCATTGCCCACGTTGGCAATACGTGTTGCATTGTCGTCAGAATACATGGCATCGTTCCAGGTATGGCCGGTAGTTATCCATAGGTCATGATAAGAGTTATTACGGCCGTCAATTACTAACTGAGCAAACTGATCAGAATTTAACAGATTAACTTTTTTTGCCAGTTGATTAATTCCGGCCTGGTAATCATATTCAAACTTGCCTTTACTGTTTGCCTTTGAACCATGTTTAGTAGTGATCAATACCACACCTCCTGCTGCTCTTGAACCATAAATAGCTGCTGATGCCGCATCCTTTAATATGTCTATTGACTCAATATCATCCGGATTGATAAACAGATCATTGCCGGCTACGTAACCATCGATCACATACAGCGGATCAGAGCTGGCATTGATAGATCCTACACCTCGTACACTAATTTTGGTGCTTTGATAAGGAGCGCCTGTTACTTGTGATACCTGTACACCCGCAACCTTGCCCACAAGAGCCTGGCCTACTGTTGGAGCAGTTAAGTTCAGCTCTTCTGATTTAACACTGGCAATAGCGCCGGTAAAATCGCTTTTACGCACAGTTTGATAACCAATAGCTACAACTTCGTTCAGGATATTTGTTGATGGTAATAATTTAACAGTTATTTCCGTGTGTTCGCCTACAGTTATCTCCTGATTGGTATAGCCTATAAATGCAAAAACCAGTATTGTTCCTGGTTCAGCGGTAATAGAAAATTTACCATTGATATCTGTAGCAGTTCCTTTGTGTGACTTTTTTTCGTAAACACTTACACCAGGTAAGGGTAAACCTTTTTCATCAACTACAGTACCTGATATTTTTACAGGCGCTTCAATAATCCTGTTGTGTGATATTTTTCCTTTGCTGTAGTTTGCATGTACGGGTTGTAAAAATGCAAACACTATGAGTAAAACAGCATTTATCTTTATAAGATTTCCTTTTAAAAGATCGCGTGTAATCTTTTTATACATATATTTAAATATTGATTGTTAATGGTAACTCCTGAAAGCATTGTAACCGCTTTTCCAGTTATTTGACAATTAATTCCGGACCGGTAGAATATGAGGGTATTCTCCGGTTCGTCTTCGCCGGTTTCATTTTTTATAGAACAGTTTTTACATAGGCGACTTTTTGAATATTATTAATAAAACGATTTACTAAGTCATAATATTTATTATTTCATAATAAAATAATACTAAAATTGAAAATATGATAAGGGAAAGCCAAATCTAACGCTATAACCTTAAGTCAATGAGGTCTGTAGGTTAAGTTTATATTAACTATACAAAGTTTACCAGCATTGTAAAAAAAAACGGCAAATTTGGATAAACAGGGATCTACCAGGATGTATTGGTGAAGGTTACGTTGTTTTTACGGGAAGAGGATACGGCTATACCTTTACCGGCATCTCCTAAAAATGAAAAACCTTCTAACTCATCCTGTTTTTCATCAATATTTATTTCCTTGATCACTTGTTGCGTGCCGGTTTCCATTGATTTTTTAAGATCTACGTAAGTAAAACGCCACATCCTACCCTCTTTTTGATTCTGAATAAGGACCAATACATTTTTTGAAGCTATCCAATGCAAATTTTGGACCCAGGCTGTACAGGTGAATTTTTTATACAACACTCCTTTTTCGCTCGTTTTCGAAGCTGTTTTTAGTGTTTCCGGATCATACAGCCTAACTTCGTTACTATTATTGCCATAATCGGCGGTAGCAACATACCACTTATTGTTGTACTTTACGTATTCGGGTCTGGTGCCTTGAATACAGGCATCGTCATCAATTGTATTGATCAGGTTACCATCAAGAGTGCCGGTTTTCAGTAAGCCTTTCCAATCAATATAATAAATTACAGCTTTCCATTTTGTACCTTCTTTATTTAAGCGGATAGAATTACCCATAAAAGTTGGCCCGGTTCCATTATATGCAATACCCGTAGGGTGATTGATCACATCCTGCCCGTTTGTAGTCAATTTATATTCTTTGTTAATATAGGTAAGACTGTCCCCTTTCAATTTAAATTCCCGTATCATCCCAACCTCACGGTCGCCATATAAAAATATCCTTCCATTTTGATAAGAAATGCCCTGGCAGGCACCTAATGAATCGATAGTTAAGGTACGGGTAACAGCCATGTCAACCGTTTTATTTAAAAAAGCGAAGAGCCCTAAACATAGTATAGCCGTAGAAGCAAAAAGTAATTTCTTCATGATGATCTTTTGATGTATTTGAAAATTAACGAGCTTGATAAACCTATCTGTTATGGATCAAGGGGTTCATCATTATCAATACGCAGGGATTCAATTGTTGGATAAAATTCCTGTTCGGTATCAGACAGACGTTTCCCTAGTTTGTAAGGCACATATCCCAGCTCCTTCTCACATCTGCCAGCCATATTGGCTATAAAATAGCTTTGTGATTTATCTGTGGAGGTGATACAGGGTTTGCTGAACGGCATTCCGTAACGGAATATGATACGGGCGCAATTACGCATATTGGTAGTAGTGTGGCGAGCATGCGGGTCAACAAATATGGCATTTTCAGGTACATGCAGTTTTTCTACCATGTATTTCTTCATTTCATCAGATTCACAATATTTTGTTTTATATGGATGAACTTTACCGCCTGATGTCATGATAAAAGGTGCTAATCCTTCAAAATACCTTAATGCGGCTACACGGCAGCGCAGCATCCCTTCGGCACTTAAAGCTACTCCTGCAACATCCGGACCTGCTCCGGGTATCAAGATCATGGTGTATTTATATTTGGCCCAATTGATAGTTCTTATCCGGTTATAAGCATTTTTATTGATCCCAGAGATCATTGGTTCATCATTGGCCGCATCGTCCCTTTCGTTTATCTCAAGGCAGTGTAAGGCGTAATTCATGGAAGGGACAAAAAATAGTTTTTCCTTTTTGCTCTCATCCCATATCGTTGCCGAAGCATCATAAACCAGGTTAAGGTACGACCGGTTTTTTACATTGAAGCTGATAGAGTCAATAGCCGGATAGTTTGGTTTGCGGCCTTCGGCATAAACTTCAATGGCATAGTTAACCGCTTTGGCATCCTGCTCCCATGCATTAACCAGTATTTGAACAGGCAATAAACTGTTAAATTGCTGATAAGTACCTGAAGGTATTAAATGTTGTTTTACCAAATTCCCTAAAGCATTATCGGTTTTATACAAAGTGGTAAGCCTGTCGCTAACTGCTTTGATCTCATCCGGACTAAATTTCAGGGTTTGAGTTAAACACAATGGATCTTTACATGTAGCCAATGACAATTTAATATTATCCAACCGGATTTGTGTCAGTTTAGTCAATTCCGGATCGTTACTTAACAGCTGTTTTGCCGCTACATTATTTTGAAATAAAGTAAGCAGATAGTAGTTTTTGGTCTGTATAAAATTGCTGCCTATCAGTTTGTAATTTTGATCAGCTGATTGACCGTATGTATAAAAAACGGTAAAGCTTAATAATAGAAATAAGTATTTCTTAAAACTCATGAAAAGAAATTTTGATATTATTAATAATAAATAGAGGTCAATGTCAATTGATCAGATCAATCATCATCGTCTTTCTTTTTCTGCTCCAATAATACAAAAGCACTTCTTTTAGGTGCCGGCATTGTGGAATGTTCGCCTTTTACCGATTTCCAAACTACCTCGTTCAGATCAAGATCAGGTACCGCGTCTTCTTTTGCGAAGTTGAAGGATTCAGATCGCCTACTGCTTTCGTTATTGGCAATATTTCGCCTTTCCAGATCAACCTCTGCCGGTTTTAGTTGATAAGGTGTTACATCAGCCTTACTGGTGAAACATTCGTATAAAGGCATTGCTCCGGCATCATACTGGCTCATTGGCGGCAAACCCAGTATAAGCTCCATAGTTCGCAAAAAACCCGAAGTTGAATACATCGTATGTACAACAGCGTTACGTTTTACATAAGGGCCTATTACGAATGCCGGTGACCTGTGGGCGTCGATATGATCCGGGCCGTTTTGAGCATCATCTTCCAGTATAAATACAACAGATTCTTTCCAGATCGGGCTTTTTGACAGATGCTCAATAAAACGGCCTATAGCCAGGTCATTATCCGCAACTGCCGCAACCGGTGAGATCTTACCTTTCTTTTGTCCGCTGGTATGGTCATTTGAAATGCGGATAGTATTAAACTGGGGCACCGCGTTAATGGTAAGCAGCGAATCAAAATCATGTTGCCATGCATCAACCCTAACTTGGTCTTTTATATCCAGGTTAAAGCCAGGAGATTGCGGACAAATGTGTCCTTGCAGTGTTTTAATATTTGCTTTGCCATCGTCACTGAATTCGCCATAACTACGATAAGTGATACCGGCACGTTTACAATAATCCCATATAAAGCCATCGCGCGGATAAGTAGCTGGCCGGCCACCTTCAAAGCTGGTGCTGCCACCACGACTGCCGTAGCTGGTTGGCCAGGTTTTTTCAATTACATCAGTAGCGTATGCAGCCATGCTCCAGTTATGTCCATCTGCACTTACTTCCGCATCAACATAAAAATTATCAAGTAATACAAACTCACTGGCTAAAGCATGATGGTTAGGAGTTACATGTTTACCAAATAAGGTTAAAGAGGTATCCCCATTGCCGCCTGGCATATCTCCCAAAACCTGGTCATAAGTGCGGTTTTCCTTAATGATATAAAAGATATGTTTTATAGGCGATTTTTCGCCCAGTTTACGGGGGATGGGATTTCCGGTCTCACCATCCGCAGTTATGGTTCTTTTGTTTGTAAATGGCGTGTTGGCATAAACCTGATGGGTATATTGTTTCAACTGCTCTGGTTTTGGCGCATCAATAAAAGATAATGAGCCTTTAAATAAACCCGCGATATATTGTAAGCGGTTGTTAGCGGTACTTCCTGTTTGGTAACCACTGTTATCAGCCTTTGAAATGGGTTGTGGGCCTTGTGGGTTAGCCATAGAACTTAGCCCCTTTCCATTTGTCACCAATATTTTATTACCCAATGTTTTTACATTGGTAGGATACCAGCCTACCGGGATAAAACCCTGGCTTTTACTATAACCAGGTTTGGATACATCAAAAACAGCCAGGCAATTATTATCGGCATTGGCAATGTACAATGTTTTTTCATTAGCACTAAGTGCCAGCCCATTGGTAGTGGAACCAGTAAGCTTTGTTGGATATAATGTGGTGGCAACCGTTTCAATTACTTTATTACTAATGGTATTAATGATGGAAACGGTATTGTCATTAGCGTTGGCCACAAACAGGTAGTTGCCTTTTTTATTCAAAAGCAATTCATTGGGGTGGTCGCCGGTTGCTATTTTGTTTACAATAGTTTGTGACACTGTATTCACTACCGCAACAGCCCGGCCTCCCCAAAGCGAAACGTATAGCTTTGTTTCATCGGGAGATAACACGCAACTGTAAGCTATAGCAGGTAGCTGAACTTTATGAAGGATCTGTTTTGCCTGCGGATCAATTATATACAGTGTGCTGTCTTCCTTGGTTACTGTGTATAATTTGGTATTGTTCTTATTGACAACGATGCCTGTAGGGCATATTTTACCTTTAGGCCATGGTGAACCTAATTTTATAGTATCTGCCTGGTTTAATTTATTGTCCTTTAAATGAAAATCCAGTATCCAGTTATCATTACCACCTGAAGCGTAAAGGTGTTTTTCGTCGCGGCTAAAGGCTAACCCGTACCATGATTTACCCAACACCCGTTCGTCCAGCAGTTTTTCAGTTTTGGGATCTATGAGCTGCAGCGATTGTGTGCTTTGTCCGTTATTGGTTACTGCCAGTAATTTACCAGATGTGCTTAGTTGCATATTTAAAGGCAGATCGCCCAAGGTTAAAGACCGCCCGGCCGGACTTAATTTCCAACCATTGGGAAGTAATACCTGTCCTGTCTTTTTTATTTGCCCCGGTATCTGCGCCATTGCTGATACATTAACCAATAAGCTTAAGGCTATAACATAGCCTATTCTTTTAATTGAACTACCCATAATAGTGTAGAATAAATATTAATGTAAATTAAATGAGACCTGAGCCCTGATGGTGTATCCGTTTTGCGATAGTGTTGACAGATCCCTTATCGCTTCAGACGGTACAACATTGCTATGAGTTGCATAAATAATAGGGCCACCACAAATAGAGAATCCAAACCTTGAACCTGAAGGAACGTAGTTAATTGACGGCCCAACTAATAGCTTAGCCCCCCCTTCTGCCTCATCTGCTTCCCAAAAACCTTCCAGATCTTCACCTACAGCTTCTACACCACCAAAAAAATTGCCGGCAATACGATGATGAAAACCAAAGCTGGTTACCAGATCAATGCCGTCCCGTGATTTATCAAAAGCTTTTTCAAAGCGCAGGTTCCCTGCAAATCGCCATGATGCAGCATCAAACGAAGCAGTAACCCGGCTGAATATAGATTTAACATTTGTCCAATCGCGGCTACCACCTAAGCTAAGCCCTATGCGTGGGCCAAATGGTTGTTTACCGCCAATAAAATCATGCATTAATTCTGCTTGTTGTGAACTGGTTGTGCCACCATCACGAGCAAACCCTACAGCAGCATTAGCATATAATGTAAACCGGTTGCCCAGGTAACCCTTGACGGCTAATTGTTGATCAACCCCATCATAACCAAATGGCGTTAGGGTACGTTCACCATAGCTTCCGGAATAATTTAAGCTCCAATAGGGAGAACTTCCGGTTAACGTATTAACAGAAAACAGGAATGGTTGCGGAGCTGCAGTTACGAAGTTACCGGTTGGATTTATAGAATGATCATTTTGCGCCTTTCCGGCCAGGCTTAATGTCAATAAAAGCAGAATAAGGTAAAGCTCTCTTTTCATGGTGTGAAATAACTCCCTTTATATTAACCCATAATTAAGTCAAAGTAAACATAGTGTTTGGCGGGCTTTTGACTATGACTTTGTTACAAATGCTAACCTCAGGAAAATGACAAACTAAAGTTTGACAAAACATCGTTTTGATAATCAACCTTTTGGGTATTCACCGTCCTGCTCTAAGATGGTTAACACATTATATGATGGCTTACTATTTAACTACTTGATTTTAAGCAGAATAAGTCAATGTTAACCATAAATTGTGTAAGCCATGTAAACCACTTTTTAGCAAAATAGCCCACCTGTTCTGGAATTATGCTCATAAAGTTAAAACATCTGCAATAAATAATGATATCTTTTTCTACTGACAAACTGCTGTCATTCCTGATCATTAATTTTAACTTTATATATCAAAAATCACTATGAAGGATAACTATCTGGCTGCTCGGCGAATTTATAATCAGCATATTTATAACCCTCAATTTAGTAAGCCTGAAGATGTTGTTAAACATATGGTAGCTATGCAAGCCCAGGATTACGCCGGAGCCAAATGGGCGGTAGCTTTGCGGATGCCTGACACCAGCGAAGATGTAATAGAACAAGCTATAACAGATGGCAAAATATTACGTACGCATTTGCTGCGACCCACTTGGCATTTTGTTTCGCCACAGGATATCCGTTGGTTATTAACGCTTACTGCCCCGCGTATCCACGCTATAAATGCGCCGTTTTACAGGAAATTCGGGTTTACCGACGCTTCATTTAATAAAACCAATGAGTTGTTAGCCAAAGCCCTTCAGGGTAACAAGCAATTGAGCCGTCCCGAAGTTTTAGACTTGCTTAAACAGGCAAGTATCGCTACTGATGATATTAGGTTTACCATAATACTCATGCGTGCCGAACTTGACCAGGTAATTTGTAGCGGAGCCCGCATCGGAAAGCAATTTTCATATGCCCTGCTGGATGATATTGCCTCTGTCTCTCCTGCTTTGACACATGACGAGGCTTTAACCAAGCTCGCCGTGGCATATTTTAATTCCCGTGGCCCAGCTACGGTACATGATTTTGCCAACTGGTCGGGACTGACCATTACCGATGCTGGTGTCGGCCTTGAAAATGTAAAAGAACAGCTTATTAACGAGGTAATTGACGGCCATTCTTATTGGATGCCGAATAATATGACTGAAATACCATCACCAAAATCAAAAGCCTATCTATTGCCGGCATTTGATGAATTTGCCATCGCCTATAAAGATCGTGATGCTTTGGTTAATCCAAAATATCTTAAACAGGCCCGGCACGTAATTTTTGACCCTGCTATAGTGGTCGACAATCAGGTTGTTGGTACCTGGAAACGAACACTCAAAGCTAAATCTGTTGATATCAGTTTAAATCTGTTTGGCCCATTAAATAAAACACAGGAAAAAGCGGTGGAAACAGCCGTATCCAGTTACAGGAAGTTTCTATTCTCCTAAGTGAGGATGCTACCGGGAAAATTGTCCATGTACTAACGAAATTCATCCATGTTACAGCGCGCCTCTTGTATGCAACTTTGTATTGTCAATAACGACAAACTAAAAAGAACATAACAATGGCACGTTTAAAAGCAATAAATCCTGAAGAAGCTACAGGCAAAACAAAAGAATTATTTAATGCTATACAAAGTAAATTAGGCGTAGTACCTAACATGATGCGCACAATGGGGAATTCCCCCGCTTTATTAGAAGGTTACCTTAATTTAAGTGGTGCTTTAGCACACGGAGCGCTCGGTGCAAAAAACGGCGAACTACTGGCATTGGCCATATCAGAAAAGAATAGTTGTGATTATTGTGTATCTGCCCACTCTTACATCGGCGAAAAATTGGTACATATTGATGCTAACACATTGGTAAACGCCCGTCTTGGCAAATCAGTCGATGTAAAGACCGAAGCCGCCTTGAAATTTGCTAATACGCTGGTTGCTAAAAATGGCCTGGTGAATTACAGTGATGTGGATACCGTAAAAGCCGCTGGCTTTACCGATGGTGAGATAGGAGAAATTGTTGGCCATGTCGCCTTGAATATATTAACCAACTATTTTAATAATACCGCCGATACCGAAATTGATTTCCCGGTTGCAAAATCACTGCAAGATTTCGAAGCCTAAGAGTCATATTCCGCTAACAGTAAAAGTCAACAGCAAATGCATTGGCTTTTGCTGTATTATTTAACTTTACTAAAACTAATGTTATGAATTATCCAAAAATGGCTTTTACCGATGCCGTAAAAGATTTTCAGGAGCGTTATGGTAGCCGCGCCAGTTATGGCCGGATGGAAGAACATCGTTACACTGATGGATTAACGGAAAGTGAAGAAGAATTTATCGCCCGTCAGGATAATTTTTATATGTCGACCATCAGTGAAAATGGTTATCCTTACATTCAGTTTCGTGGCGGGCCAAAAGGCTTTTTGAAAGTGGTTGATTTGGAAACACTAGGCTTTATTGATTTTGGCGGTAACAAACAATATATTTCAACAGGCAATTTAGTCACCAATAACAAAGTAGCGTTATTTCTTCTTGACCAGGCGGCCAGGACAAGGTTAAAAATATTTGCCGAGGCCAGTGTACTCCCGATTGAAGATAACCTATATCTGTATGACAAACTTAATCTTGAAGATTATAAATTTAAAGCTGAAAGAATAATATTATTTAAAGTGAAAGCGTACGATTGGAACTGTCCGCAACATATAACGCCAAGATATACCCTGGAAGAGATACAGGATGAATTTATGGCTCAGCACGAGTATATCAATAAGTTAAGAAAAGAAAACGCCGATTTGAAAGCACAATTAGCTAGTACTACCAACAACAAATGACCAATACGCAAAATACATTTACACTGATTGATGAACCTAAAGGGAACCTCGCCTTCAAATTATTTTGGTTTGATGATAATAGTCACTTTGATCATTTGCAGCGTCATAACTATTTCTCACTTA
>Ga0207671_10002792_pt1 | contig 18213 bp, 9 predicted proteins | sample KBSC24metaG_FD_184352 | JGI IMG/M metagenome (GOLD analysis project Ga0207671, IMG submission 184352) | Corn rhizosphere microbial communities from Kellogg Biological Station, Michigan, USA - KBS C2-4 metaG (SPAdes) (version 2) | ecosystem: Host-associated > Plants > Roots > Rhizosphere > Soil... | reverse complement strand
CGGAGTCCGACGGCAAGATCATCAATTCCGTGACGGACACCAACGAGAACATCGGCCAGCTCCGTTTCCCGACGACGACGCGGGATATCGTCTACAACTTCACCGCGCCCAAGACCGCGGACTTCACGGTCCGCCTGGAACACGTTTACCAGCAGGTGCAGGGTGGGCCGCAGTACCAGTACCGGATGACCATCCAGCGCGATCCGCCGCCGGATTTCCGGCTTGTTTGCACGCCGACCCACGACATCCACATCGACACCCACGCCGTCTATCAGGGCGGCCGGCAGCGGCTCGACGTGCTGGTTTGGCGGATGAATGGGCACGACGCTCCGATCATTGTGGAGGCGCGCCATCTGCCGCCCGGTGTCACCGCTGAGCCGATCACCATCGGGCCCGGGATGAAATGGGGCACGCTCGTTGTGACCGCGGCGCCGGATGCGCCGATTGGCGAAGGCGAGATCGAAATCGTCGGCACGAGTCTGCGGGGCGATGAAAAGCTGGAGCGGCGCGCGCGGGGCGGCGTCATCGTGTGGGACACGGTGAACACTGCGGCGATCAGCCGTATGACGCGCAGCATTCTTCTCGCCGTGCGCGAAACGGCGCCCTTCGCCGTCACGGTGGCTTCCAAGGACACGCTGATCAAGCCGGGCGACCCGATCAATGTCACGGTGACCGCTTCCCGCCGTGCCGATATGCCAAGCGCGGTCCAGTTGAACGGCGCGGGCATCGATCTTCCTCCCGGCCTGACCATTCCGACGACGACGATCAATCCCGACCAAAAGGAGATCAAGCTCGTCGTCGCCACGACCGACAAACTCAAGGAGGGCGACTACAGCTTCATCATCAACGCGGAAGCCCAGGTGCCGAACGGTTCCGAAAAGAAGCTGCGCGTCATATACCCCAGCAACCCGATCAAGATCACGGTCGCGAAGCCGGCGAAATAGATCCCGCTCACGTCTCAAAAACTCTCCCTCTCCCTCTTCATCTTAATCTTCCATCTCCCGATTTTGTGCGAACAGATGGAGATCAAGATAAAGAGGGAGAGAGTGAGTCCAAACACTCACACCCATGAAATCCATCCTCCCGCACTTCGCCTTTGCCGCACTCTTCGCGGCGCCACTTCTCGCCGCCGATCCTACCCCGGCTGCTCCTGCGACCCCCGCCGCAACCGCCCCGGCCAAACCGAAGCTCAAGATCATTCCCGGTCAGGTCATCGTTCCCACGAATCCAGGCGAGATGCGCCGCATCTGGGGCGAATTGATCAGCCTCGATCCCAAGACTCGCACGGGAAAATTCCGCAACGAGAGCGACGACAAAGTCATGAGCTTCACAATCATGCCGTATGCCGAATTGCTGCATCATGCGGCCAATGGGGATTTGCAGGATTTCCGCGTCGGCGAACGGGCCATCTTCCGCCTGCACGAGAGAGAGCCGGAGGAGTGGGTGTGGCTGACCTACATCCAGGACCAGATGAATATGATGAACGGTCACAAGGAGTATTACCGCGTGGACAAGATCGATCCGGAAAAGGGCGAACTCACGGTGACCCAGATGAACTTCGAGACGAACTTCATCCGGGAAGAGGGCATCCTGCTCGAGACGGACAAGGACACGCGCTATTGGAAAGACGGCGCACCGGCGAAATTCTCTGACTTGAAAATCGGCGACCGCCTGCGCACCAAGACGCATGGCGTTGGCCAGGGCAAGACCAAGGTTTGCTGGGAAGTATTCCTCGACGATGCGAGCCTCCTGAAATTTCAGAGCGAGCAGAAAGCCGTGCATTCCAAGCGTATGGCGGAGCAGGGAGCTCCTGGCTATGTAGACAAGGCTGCGGACAAGGATCTGCAACTCACCATGTTCCGGGAAGGGGACGAGGTGTGGAAGACGCTGAAGGCTGGACAGAAGGTGAAAGTCGCGTCGGCGGGAGTGGATCGCGAACCCACGGCAACTCCGGTCACCGCGACAATCGCCACGGCGCAAGCCGCCGGCGGGCTTGGCAAGCTAAGCCTGACGCTCGACGAGCCGGCTGCGGGATTTGCCGTGACCGGCCTCGCGCGGTTGTGGCCGGTCAAGTAGGTCGACGGTATCACGAACGATTCGGCAATCAGGTTCGCGTTTACGTAGCCGCGAATTCATTCGCGGAACCGGCGCAGGAGTGAGCGCTTCCTACCGGGGGCGACGCATCACTTCGCGCGCGAGCGCCGTCCCCAAACTTTGTCATCCTGAGGGCCAAAAAACGGAGGCGTAATTCTTGGTGCGTGGATGACGTGGCGCAACGCCCATCCCGGAGGGATGAGAGAAATTAGCCGGTGGTGGAGCGAGGAACGAGCGCAACCACCGGAACCCCCACCCCCAACGGATGTGCCCCAGCGGGGCAAGAGAAGTTCTTGCGTCACCTCCGGGGCGCATCTCGTTTTGGGGCGTGGGACCGGTGGTTACGCTCGTTCCTCGCTGCACCACCGGCTAATTTCTTTCATCCCTCCGGGATGGCCTTGCGCCACGTCTTCCACGCGCCGAGCATTACGCCCCCGTTTTTTGGCCCTCAGCCGTAACGATGCAGTTGAAAGGCGAGTAGTGCCATCGCGGAGCGATGACTGACAGTAGCCGGGGCCTTTAGGCCCCGGTGCGGATCGGCGAAGGGTCCGTCGCGGAGCGACGGTTGCAGGAGACGCACGGTTCGGGGTGTTGGTGCGAACCGGGGGCAAACGTCGCTCCGCGACGGCGCCTGAGGGGCGCGGGTCCGGGGCCTGAAGGCCCCGGCTACCTTCAGTCATCGCTCCGCGATGGAAGAGGCCGTCGCCTCTGAATAGTTACGGCTCAGGATGACAGAGTTTTGGTGTGGCGCTCGCGCTCGGAACAAAGCGTTCCGGTCATCTGTCACTGCATGCTCCGTGGCTTGACTCGCGGGCTTACTTTCCCCCAAACATCGGATTCGTCGCATCCCCGGCACTCAGCACGTAGGCCAGGAGATCCCACACTTCTTCCTTCGTGAGGATATTGAGCAGTCCCGGCGGCATGAGCGAAATCTTCGACGGTCCGATCGCCGTCACGGTCTTGCGATCCACGCTTACCTGCTGATTCGGGTCGGTGAGGTCAGTGTTCACTTTGATCGTGTCGGCATTGAGATTCACGATCGTGCCGATGATCTCGGTGCCATCGGCTTTCGTGATGACCGTGGGGACGAATTGTTCGTTGATCTCCTTGCTTGGATTTACGATCTGATCGAGGAGATCGCGCGGGGTGTAGCGGCCGCCGGAACCCGTCAGGTCCGGGCCGGTCATGCCGCCCTGGTTGCCGAAGCGGTGACAGGCAAAGCAGCCCACGGCGCCGAACATCTTCCGGCCATTCTCGAAGCTGCGGTTCTTCATTTGGGCGTCGGTCGGCGTAAGTTCGTCGAGCGTCCAGGGCGTAAATTTCGTGCGGCCCGTGAGGACCATGGCGGCGGCCTCGAGCGGGGATTTTTTCTCCGGTTGTTTCGCCAGGAGCGCGGCGAGTTCCGTTTTCTCGGTATCGCTCAGGCTGGCTACGGCGTCGTTGCGGATGAACTCGATGAATTTTTCGAAGCTCGCGCCGCCGCGGTAGTTGGCAGCCTTGAGGAACCACTCGAAGTAGGTGGTGTGCAGTGATGTGGTCCAGCCCGTCTTGAGCATGCGCAGAGAGCGGGCGTATTCCATTTGTTCCTCCTGCGTGGGCGCCTTGTCGAGCAGGGCGACGGCCTTGGCGGCGACAGTGGGCGATTGCAGGAAGACGAGCGTCTCGCAGAGCACGCGGTTGAGTTCGAACGTGGACGCGGGGAAGACCGGGTCGAGCTTGGCGAGGAGCTTCTGCACGGCGGCGTCACCGGGGCGGCCGAAGCGGTTGAGCACGATTTCCACCGTACGGACGAGCGTGATGCGCTGCTCGTTGGTCAGAGTGGCCCAATCCAGTTTTTCGAGCGCCGCAAGGAGTTGGTCGCGCATTGCCGTATTCACTGGTGCGTCGCCCTCTTTGCGATGAAACGGATCGATGCCGGTACAGCGGGCCAGGGCGAGCAGGGCTTCCAGTTGCTTCGCGGGATCGTGTTCGTTGAGCGCCTGGCTGGCCCAGGTGAGGGGCGGCTGGTGCTCCACGGCCACGCGTGCGGCCCACCGAGTGAATCGGTCGGGATCGTCGAGGAAGGGCCACGCGGCCTTCACGGCGCCTTCGTCGGATTTGTGGTGGGCTTCGAGGTCGTGCCGTTGCGCACGCTCGGCTTCGCCGCCAGCGGGTGCGGGCGCGGGGGCGGTGCTTTCGTTGCCGGTGTAGGTTACGCGATAGAGGCCGCTTTGGACCTTGCGTCCGCCGATCGTGAAATACAGCGCGCCGTCGGTCGGATGGATGATCGCATCGGTGAGAGGCAGCGGTGTTCCGGCCAGGAATTCCTCTTTCGTCGCGCTATAGCTCGAGCCCTTAGGCTGGAGATGGACCGCATAGAGCTTGCCCCAGCTCCAATCGAGGCAGAAGAGGGCGTTCTGGTATTTCGCGGGAAACTTCGCGCCGTAGCCGAAGGTCATGCCCGTCGGCGAACCAGGACCGACGTTCAACACCGGCGGCAGGTTATCCGGATACCACTCGGGCCATTTTCCCGCGCCGTTGCGCCAGCCGAATTCCGCGCCGCTGATCACGTGGCAAATGCGCGTGGGCCGGTACCATGGGGTATTGAAGTCGTACTCCATGTCCGCGTCGTAGGTGAAAAGGTCGCCGGCTTTGTTGAACGCGGCGTCGAAGATATTGCGGAAGCCGTTGGCGAAGACGGTCCAGTCTTTCCCGTCGGAGGAGATCTGGTAGATGATGGCGCCAGGCGCCAGCACGTCGCGCATGAAGCCGCGCCCGTCCGGCATCCGCGGGAGCAGATGATCTTCGCCCCAGTGGAGTGGCACGCGCGAGTGGTTGAATGCGGTCGGCGTCGTGCCATTGCCTGTGATGAGAAACACAGACTTGCCGTCCGGAGCGAGCAGTACCGCGTGGACGCCGTGATCGCCGCGGGCCTGCATCGAGCGCAACTGCTCCACCTTGTCGAGCTGATCGTCACCGCGGGAAGAGGTGACGCGGTAGAGCCCGGTGTTCTCCGGGTGCGCGTAGTCGTTGACTCCGACCCAGAGGGCGTCAAAAGCCCAGAGCAAGCCATTCGCCGCGCCGATCGGTGCCGGCACCTTTTGGACCGATGCCGGATCGAGCGGCTGCCCTGGCGCTGGCGGGGCAAAGCGGTAGAGGCTGCCGTACTGGTCGCTGGTAATAATGCGTCCCTTGCCATCGACGCACAGATTTACCCACGAGCCTTGCTCTGCGAAGGGGACGGAATAGAGCAACTCGACCTTGAAATCCTTCGCCACGCGGATGCGCTCGGGAGGAGTTGCCTTGTTTTCATTGACGCGCTCGCCGATGGCGGAGTCACCGGACTTGGCGGCTCTCGCGGGTTTTGCTGGTTTTGCGGGAGCCGCGTTTTGGGCGAGGGCGGCATGGGCGAGGAAAAGTGCGGCGACGAGGGGGAGAACGAAGGGGAGGGGCTTCATGCGGGAGGAGGGCAGACTGTAAGGAAGCGGGCGAGGGGGAGGCTCTGTCTATCTGAAAATCGCGAACGATGGCAGGCGATGAACGCACGATGGTGCCTGGCTTCGAGCGCCTGCGCCGTCCCCCCCTCTTTGTCATCCTGGCAGCGGAGCGGGGACTCGAGGCTTTGCGAGAGGTCTGCGGTGCCGTGGAGACAACCATCGGCGGAGTCGAAGGACCTCCGAGGTGGCGGCGCCCGGGACAAGCGGTGCCCGGTGCCTTTCGGGCGAGCATATATCCTGCGGGTTCTCGTGCGGAGCCTGAGCAGAAAACGTCACACACCGACGCTCCGAACTCGAAAACCCACGGAAATTGGAGGCCCTTCGACTGCGCCGACTGCGCCCATGCATCCGCCCTCCGCTCAGCAGGATGAAAAAGAGGGCGGCGCCGGCGCTTGGAGCCATGCGCCAACCGTCTGGTCCCGTCACCTGTTCGCCTACGCCGAAGTCCCAATCCGCATCGTCCGGCGGAAGCGGCGGTAGGTCATCAACAGCCCCGCGCCCAATGCCGCCGACGCGAAAGCGGACGGCTCCGGCACAGCGGTGATGACCAGATCGACGCCCCCGGAACCATCGTAGCTGAAGGTGCCAGTCACTCCGGGATTGGTGATGAGCCAGGAACCGATCGATCCAAGGCCGGTTTCCGAACCGGTCAGGCCGGTGATGATATTGTCGTAGGTCGTGACCTCCGCTCCGAGGAGATTGAGGGTAAACGCCTGATCGCTGTCGAATGACCAGGTGCCCCCGGTGCGCGCGAGGCTGGAATGGGTGCCGGAGGCACCGAGGGTCAGCTTGATTTGCGAGCCGTCGTTGAGCGTCACATTCCCCGCGGAGGACAGGGCGCCAGTGGCCGTAACGCCGTCGCCCCCTTGCAAAGCAGCTGCGGTATTGATCGTGACATTGGCAACTGTCCCCGAGCCACCCAGTGTGCTGCCGCTGTTGCTCACGGTCGCCGCACTGGTGATCGAGCCGGTGGCCGAGCCGCTTACCAGCAACGTGCCGCCCGTAACGCTCGTCGTTCCAGTGTAGGTGTTCGTGCCGGTGAGGGTCGTGGTTCCTGTGCCGCTGCGAATGAGGGAGAGTGCTCCGCCGCCCGTGCCATCTTGAAGAGCACCACTAAAGGCAGCGGCAGCAGTATCGGAGCCGCTGATCGTGAGTGTCGCCCCTGCGGCCGAGGTATTGCGAAGGGTCCCGCCTGATTGCCCGCCGTTCGTCAACTGGCCGATCGTAGTATCCTTGCCGCTCAGCTCGACAATCGAGTTACCGTTGGAAGAAGTTGCGCCGAAAGTGAGTGTCGTGGCCGTCGGGAGGGCATTGACGGCACCCATGCGAAGGATGCCGCTCGCCGCGTTATTTAGCTCCGTGGTGCCCCAGTTGTTGCTCGTGCCGCTGAGAGTGACGACGCCTGCGCCGCCACTCGACCCCGCAGCAATCCGGACGGTTCCGGTCCCGTTGTCGATTGTCTGAGTAAAAGTAATCGCATTGCCACTGGTTGCGCCGAGGTTCAGCCGCGCACCACTTCCTGTGACCGTCCCGGTGACCTGGGTCCCGGCAGCGCCGCCAGAAATATTCGCAAAACCAGTTCCAGTGACCGCGATCGGAACGCTGATCGTCGGCGTGGTACCGGTCGAAAGGTTCAGTCGAATCACCGCACCGCCGGCGGCGGAGCCGTTGATCGTCAATCCGGAACCAGATGACCCCGAGATGCTCCCGACGCCAATGGCGATATCCGTCGTTTCTCCGTTGCCAATGCTCAAGTTTACGCTGCTCGCAAGGGAAATGCCTCCCGTTACTGTGCGCGTTGTCGCGCTACTGCCTGTTACCTTGTATCCGGTGGTGTTGAAGGTGAGCGAGTTTGCCGCCACGCTGGCGCCCAGCGTGATCGTCCCCGCAGAGCCTTGGAAAATATCGTCGTCGCCGGTTGCTGCCGAAGTGAGCGAAGCATCACCCGTCAAAGTCGTGCTGAAAATGTTTGTCGTTTGAGCGGCCCATGATCCCGATCCGCCGACCCCGTTGCCTGCACCTGCTAAGACGTCCCAATATTTGGTCGCCGCGTCGGCAGTCGAGTAGCCCAAGGTACTCAGTGCAACAAGGGATAGAATACTGACGCCTAAAGGGTGGCAGGCGGGGCGAGCGGAGGAGATGGCTTTCATGGGCAATGGCAGAAGTTCCAGTCGTCGGTTGGTGAGTGAAAGAGGATGCAGTGGAGATGGTCGCACCAAGCGAGGACCGCATTTACCCGGTGGGGTGTGTCGATTGTGTGGTGCCGGCGTAACGATTAGGTGACACATTACGCGGCTGTCATTTTCCCCGTTGGCAAATGGCGGCACATGGTGAACCAGTGCCGATTGAGCCGTGCGCTACTATCGGGCAAACCCTACAATCGGTTCGTTAACTGGCTTTCAAGTGGCGGCTTGGATTGCGAATCACACGAATAGGGAGCCTTCATTCGCGTGATTCGTTGGCTCGATTCTCTGATCCCCATTTCTTTCACAGTCTCTGAGACACCGGCTTATATTGTGAATGTCTGGATTGTGGCGGTGGAAGGCGCTGGGAGATTCCCTCGCGGGCTTGAATTGTGGACTTGTTCGTAGCCTGCCGAACCGCTATCGCCGACGATATGGACTTACAGGACGCCCTCCGGACACATTTTGGCCACGACGCTTTCCGCCCGGGACAGGAGGAGGTGGTTCGTGCCTTGCTGGCCGGGGAATCGGCGCTGGCGCTTTTTCCGACGGGCGCGGGGAAATCGCTGTGCTATCAGCTTCCGGCCGTACTGCTCGAAGGAACCGCGCTCATCATTTCACCGCTCATTGCGCTGATGAAAGACCAGGTGGATGCGTTGCGCGCCCGCGGGATCGCGGCGGCGCGCCTGGATTCCAGTCTGACCGCGGAGGAAACGCAGCGGGTCTATGCCGATCTTCGCGCGGGCGTCCTCAAGCTGCTCTACGTCGCGCCTGAACGGCTCTCGGGGGAGGCATTTGTCGACCGTTTGCGACGGGTGAAGATCTCGCTGCTCGCGATTGATGAAGCGCATTGCATCTCGGAGTGGGGGCACAATTTCCGGCCCGAATATCTGCGTCTCGCCCGCGTGGCGGAGGAACTTGCTTTGCGGCCGGTGCTCGCGCTCACCGCCACGGCGACTCCGGATGTGGCGCGCGATATCTGCCGCGCTTTCGGGATTGCGGACCAGCGCCATGTGCAGACTTCGTTTCGCCGTAAGAATCTGCACCTGCGGATCACCCCCTGTGCCGCCGGTGAGCGCCTGGCGGTGCTCACGAAGCGCCTCTCCAGTGCCAAGGTTCGTCCCGCGGTGGTGTACGTGACATTCCAAAAGACGGCCGAGGACGTGGCGGCCCAGCTCGAAGCGGCGGGCCTCGCGGCCCGGGCTTATCACGCCGGCATGAACACGGAGGATCGTGTCTCGACGCAGGAGGCCTTCATGCGCGGGGAGTGTGAGGTGATTGTGGCTACCATCGCGTTCGGCATGGGGATCGACAAGGCGGACATCCGCAGCGTGGTGCATTTCAACCTGCCGAAGACGCTGGAGAACTATCAGCAGGAGATCGGGCGTGCCGGCCGCGACGGGCAGCCGTCGCTCTGCGAACTGCTCGCTTGCGCGGACGATGCGATCCCGCTGGAAAATTTTACGCTGGGGGATACCCCGGCGCCGGAGGCGGTCGAGGCGCTCGTTCGGCGCATGCTCGGCTCGGGAGAGGAATTCGATGTGAGCCGCTACGACCTCAGTCAGGAGACAGACATTCGCCCGCTCGTGGTGGAGACGGTCATCACCTATCTCGAACTCGAGGGATTGCTGCGGCCGACGCGTGCCTTCTACGAAAGTTCGCAGATCCAGTTCCTGCGCACCGAAAGCGCGATTCTCGAAGGCTTGAATGACGAGCGGCGGCGCTTTCTCTCGGCGTTATTTGGGGCTGGCCGGCGAGGCCCCAAGTATCTAACCTTGGAACTCGAAAGCGCCGCCCGCCAGCTTGGCGAATCGCGCGACCGCATCGTCAAGGCGCTGACCTGGCTGGAGGAGACCGCGGCAATCACCCAAAAGCCGGGCGGCCTGCGTCACGGCTATCGCCTTACTGGAGATGCCGCCCGGCGCGATCCCGCCACGGTGGCCGCGCACCAGGCGGAGCTGTTCGCCCGGCGCGAAGAACGCGACTCGCTTCGGCTGACACAAATTCTCGATTTCGCCCGTCAGCCCGGCTGCATCACGCGACGGCTGCTCGCATATTTTGGGGAGGAATTGGCCGAGCAGAATTGCGGGCATTGCCACTTTTGCCGTACGGGCACCCCGGCGGCGGCTGTCGGGCTGCCGGCCACGCCCATCCCGCCCTTTACGGATGCCGATGCGGAGTCAATTCGCGAACTCATCTTCGAGGAACATCCTTCGCTCTCCACGCCTCGCCAGGTCACGCGACTCCTCTGCGGGCTGACGAGCCCGGCGACGACGAAAGCGAAGCTGACCAAACGCGCCGAGTTCGGCCGATATGCCGCGACGCCGTTTCGCACCGTGCTCGCCCAGGTGGAGGCGTGCTTCGAAGGGGAGTAGAGTAGGCGGCTCTTCCCACAGCCGCTCTGGTTGCGTGGCCGGAGGTTTGATCGGGGAGCAGTTCTGCAATCACGGGGCGCGCCCCCAAAGATCGTCATTCTGAGCGAAGCGAAGAACCTCTGATCTCTGCCCTTCTTCACCAGCATGGCGTCAGATGCCGGAGGAGATCACAGGTTCTTCGTTCCTCAGAATGACGGGTTGGGAGGAACCCGCCAGATGGCAAGAGCGCATCGTGGCTGGCGGTAGATCATCGTAAATTGCCATTTCCACACAACGTCGTTGCGATGCGCAAAACTTTTGCGCTGATGCTATCGCTGTTGCAGTGATTACCGCCCGCCTTTCCTCAATTGTGCGATGAGCACCAGCACTTCCTCCCGGATGCTGAAGAGTTCGTTGCGATAGTAGGCGAGCTTTTCAGCGGGGAAGAGTGGATGCCCATCGAGCGCGGCGGCCGAGGTCAGCGTCTGGTTGTGGATCTCCAGCGCGCGCTTCAACCAGGCGATCGTGAGACCGTGGTCCATCATGATGCGGTCGCCGCGTGCCAGCGAGCCCAGCGCCGCGGCAAGCTTGACCCGGAGCGTCATGAAGTCGCCGACAAATTCCCCGATGGCGTCGTCCGTTTCGGAAAGATCCTCCCCGCCGGCCTTCACGTCGTCGAAGAGCGAGCAGAGCGCGTCGCGGGCATGCTTGGCCACAGGATGGAGGATGTCGCCATCTGGATCACGCACCCAGTCGATGCCCTCGCGCGCCGGGTCCGGAGGTTCCTCTGCAAAATCCGAGTGATCTTCGAAGCCGGCCGCTCTCGCGGCGTCCATGTCATCATCCTCCTCGGCGTCGGCATCCGTTTCATCGTCGCCTTCCTCCTCCGTCCCGGCCTCTTCCGGTTCGGCCCTGTCGTTGAGAGCCTCCTCGAGCCGGCTCCATCCCATCTCGTGGGCGATCAAGCGTTCCAGGTCGGGATGATCGGCGTACTTTTCCATGAGCCGGCCGTACTTTTCGCTCAGCATGTCGCTCTCGCGCAGCATCTGTTCGCAGCGGAATTCGTCCCACGACTCTTCGTCATCATCGCCGGAGTCCTCTTCGGTGGGGAAGGCGTCGCCGTCTTCTTCGCGGGTGCGGCGTTCGCGTTCGCGTTCCGCGATTTCGTCCGCGGTAAAGCGCCAGACGGGTTCGGAGACTTGCAAACGATAGTCGGTGCTCTCGACGACCACGCGACCACTCAGATCGCTCTGCCATTCGATCGATAAGGCGTTGGCCATGTGTTCCGGCGGCACTTCGCCGCGCTTGCTCATCGTGTAGGCTTCGTCGAGCGGCACGTCGTAGACCCGGACTTTACGCGCCGCGGTCATTTCCCCGGCCGTCCCGCGCTGCTGGGCCGCGGGTGGGCGGGTCGTGAGCGGCAGCGGCGCGGGATTTTCGAAGGTGAGCAGGCATCCGGCCAGGTCGGGGTGACAATCGCCTTCCAGATCGAGCACGAGTGGTTCGGCGATGCCCGCGAGCCAAATCCGTCCGGTTACGCGGCCGCGCGTGCGGTTGTCGATTTCGCCGTGGAGGATGTGTTCATGGATGCGCCATGCCATGGCAAAAAAATTGTGCGATTCCGCGCCAGTTGTCGAGTGTTGCGAATCGGCAAGCGTGCTACTTGGAATTTTCGACTCCGATGACTTTGCCGTTTTCAAACACGATGACCTGGGTTTTGTAAACCCACCGCTCGAGGTTGCCGTCGCCTGTGGCCTTGATTGAGCGCGGCGGCCCGATGATGCGCCGCACTTCTTCGTGGGTCATTTTAGGAACGACAATATTGCTGGCGATGAAATCCTGTTTCCGGGCTGCCTGTTCGCGCTCCAGCGCGTCCCGCTCTTGCGCCCGCGCGGTTTTCCACGCTTCGTATTTGTCGTGGAGACCTGGCGCAGCCACGCCGAGTCCCGCCACGAGGACGGCCAGCGCCACGGCCCACCACCACATGCAATGGCGATCGGTGGCCACTGGTTGGCGCGGCGCTTTCTCGCGAGCGGCCTGTTCCGCGAGTGCGGGTTCGATCAGTTCATTCACGGGCCGCCAGCGTCCTTCGTCGTCCAGATATTCGGCGTCGTGCGGCAACTCAGCGGTACGCCAGAGCCAGGTCAGCTCGTAAAGCTGATAGGCGCGCTCGTTCGAGTCGCTTCGCCGGACGCGGTATGTCTTTTCGGTGGTCATGGGGTCGGGGTTGGTTCCACGAGATCCATTTCCTATTGTGCCGCCCAGTCTCGTCGCGGGGCGGCCGCCGGGCAACGGCGAATGAAAGCGCTGCGCATTTGGCCGCCTGAAACATGCGGTTTCCATTCACGGGCGCTTTCGGTACGGTTCCGGCATGACCCTCACCCCGGAGCGCACGTTACCGGTTTTCTCCGTTGGCGACCGCTCGTGGAGCGTCGACGACGTGATCGTGGCTGCTCATTTCCGAGGGGAACTCGATGGATGGTGGAAAGAAGTGCTGCAGTGGGGTGCAGGCGAAAGCCGGGGTAAAGATCCGGGTGGCGGCGACGAGGCTGCCCAGCAATCGGCGATCGAACAGTTTCGCTATGAGCGCGACTTGATCACGGCGGAGGAGACGGAACGATGGCTGGAGGCGCGTGGATTGACGCTGGATGATTTCAGCGACTATTTCGTCCGGCATTCCCAGCGGCCACGCCTGGTAGGCGAAGTCCCAGCCATTCCCTCCGCATATTCGGAGCCGACCGCGAGACAGCGTGACCTGCTGCGGATCGAGTTGCTGTTGTCCGGCGGAATGGAAGCGATGGCGGTGGGGCTGAGTTGGCGCCTGGCCGCGCTGGACAGAAATGGGGCTGGGATCTCATCGGAATTGATCGAATCGGAGCGAGCGCGCTTTTTCCAGCGGACCGGACTCGGTGCCACGGATGTTGCGCATTGGGTCGCGTGCACTCAGCGGGATGAGCGTTGGCTCGAAGAAATGCTCGCCTGCGAAGCTGCCTACCAGATGGAAGCGGGGCGTGTTCTGACGAATGAGCAGCGCGAGCGCCTGTTGCACGAGTTGCGCATTCCACTGACGCGGGTGGAAGTCGAAATCCTGGAGGTGGAATCTCTCGCGGCGGCGCGTGAAGCGACGCTCTGCGTGCGCGAGGACGGCGCATGTTTGGAGGAGATGGCGCGGCAAGGCGGATACCCGCACCGGCGGGAAGAGGTGCTGATCGAGAATTTTCCGCCCGAATTGCAGCGGAGAATTCTCTGCGCCGCGCCGGGTGAGGTTCTGGAGCCGATTCCGCAGGGGGACGGTTTTTGCCTGTGGCGGGCGATGGCGAAGACCGAACCGGAGTTGGCAGACGCGGGCATCCGTGCGCGCGTCGAGCGGCAGCTCCTTGAGCGGCACTTTTCGGATTTGGCGGCCCGCTGTGTGCGATGGCAGCCCGGGTTTGCGCCGCCATGACGCCCGAGAGCCTTGATGACATCCTGCACCGTTCGGCCACGTTCGGGTCGCTCTCGCCGGACCACTATCAGCGCCTTCGCTCGCTGCTGCGGGAGGAGCATTTCGAATTTGGAGAAGTGATCGTCAAACAGGGCGCGGAGGCGGATTCGTTTTACCTCCTCGTCTCCGGCCGGGCGCGCGTGGTGAAGGAGACGGCCAGCGGTGGGGAGATCGCGCTCACGACGCTTCGTCCCGGCGATGAATTCGGGGAACTCGCACTCATCTCCGGCGGCCATCGCAATGCCACGGTGCGATGCAGCACGGCCGTGGACGTGGTTCGGTTGGATTCGCAAAAGTTTCTCCCTCTCCTAAAAGAATTTCCGGAGCTGAAAAAATCGATCGAGACCACGGCCCGGCTGCGCACGCTGCACGGCTTTCTCTACGAGTTCAGCAATTTCGGACGGCTGTCCGTCCATGCTTTGCGCGCCATCGTGGAGCGATTGTCCCCGGTCGCCTTCCAGAAGGGCGATTTCATCGTCCGCGAGGGTGATCCCGCGGGGCCGATGTACATTCTTCAGACGGGAAGAGTGCGAGTCTTCCGAGGCGCTGGGGGCGCGGTGCGCAATCTCGCCTTCTATCGCGGAGGAGATTTCTTCGGGGAACTTTCGATCCTCAACGGTTCGCCGCGCGCGGCGTCGGCGGAAGCGGTGACGGATTGCGAGCTGTTGGCTCTCTCGCCCGAGGCCGTGCGCGACTTGAAGGATGGCTTCCCGGAGATCCGCAAATTCCTCGAGGATCGCCTGGCCCGGTATCGACCGGACGTGGACGCCCGTGTTCCGTTGGATTTTGCCGAAATTGTCCCGGCCCGGGGTCGTGTTTGCGACACAAAGGATGTTGAAGACGAGGCGGAGCGAACCACGAATGACGAACCGTTTTCCGCTGATCGCGGCCCGTTCCGCAAGTCTCGAGGCCGGATTCGCCGCATGCCGCACATCGAGCAGATCGACGAGATGGACTGCGGGCCGGCGTGTCTGGGTATGATCGCCCGGCATTTCGGCCGCGACGTGAGCCTCGCCCATATTCGCGGGCTTTGTCATACGGCGCGCGATGGCACGAGCCTCAAGGCGCTTTGCCACGCGGCATCCGAACTCGGGCTGGCGGCGCGCGCGCTCAAGGTTTCGTCACGGAATCTGGCGCAGATGCCGTTGCCAGCCATCGTTCATTGGGAAGGCAATCACTGGATTGTGCTTTGGGACGTGGGCGAGTCTCAGGTCATGGTGAATGATCCGGCGCTCGGCGAACGGAAAATCGCCATCGAGGAATTCGAAAGCCGCTGGACGGGCCATGCGGCGCTCTTTGACTACACGGAGGGGTTTGCGAATGTTCCGGAACACCGGTCGACGCTCCGGTGGATCGCACCCTTTTTCCGCCGGCATGCGCTCTCCTTGGGGCAGGCACTGGCGCTCGGCGGTGTTGCCACGCTGCTGCAACTGGTCTTTCCCGTCTCCACGCAATGGATCGTGGACAAGGTAATCGCGGGCCGGGACATCGCCTTGCTGGCGCGGATCAGCGTGATTCTGGCGGCGGCGTTCGCGCTCCTTCTGGCGGCGAATCTGGCCCGGCGATACGTCCTCAGTCATGTTTCGATGCGGCTTGATGTCGCCCTCGTCGATTTCATCACGCGCCGAATGCTCGCGCTACCGCTGTCGTATTTCAGCACCCGCCACTCCGGCGATATCCAGCGCCGGCTCGAAGGCGTGCGGCAGGTCCGGCACTTTGCGGTGCAGTACGGGTTCGAGGGCATGTTGTCGCTCGTCACGCTCATCGGCTGCCTGTCGGTGATGGCCGTCTACAGTCCAGCGCTCGCCGGCGTTTTTGTCGCCATGGCCCTGCCGTGCGCGGCGATGATGCGACATTCGGCCAGGGTCCTGGGGCCGCTGGCCAGAGTCGAGGAGAGCGAGTCGGGATACGCCGCGCAGCAGGCGGATGTGATCCACGGCATCGAGGCGGTCAAGGCGGGCGCGGCGGAAGCAAGCCTCCGTGATCGCATGCTTCACGAATTTCGGAACGTCTCGCGAGCCGTGCGTCGCGCCCATGTTCATCGAATGATTTTCGATGGCGTCGTTCAGTTGATTTGCCTGCTGTCCACGGTGGTCCTCCTCTGGCTGGGCGCATTGACGGTGATTGCGGGGCGCATGACAGCCGGTGGCTTGGTCGCATCGATTGTTCTCGCGGCGATGGCCGGCGCGGCAACCCTTCGTTTGCTCCGCGTTTGGGAAGAGTGGCAGCAGATTTCCGTGTTGCTCGATCGGTTGGCCGACGTCGTGGAAGCCGAGCCCGAGCAAGGAGAAGATCGTTCCCGGTTGGCGCCGGTCCGGTCGTTGGAGGGCCGGATTGAATTGCGGCAGGCCGGTTTCCGCTTCGGCGGTCCGGAGGCGCCGGAGGTATTGAAGGGGATCAGCCTGGAATTTGAGCCAGGCCGGAAGATCGCCATCGTGGGGCGCAGTGGAAGCGGCAAGACTACGCTGGTCAAACTCCTGGCGGGGCTCCTCGAACCCACTTCGGGAACCATCCTGCTGGACCATGCCGAACTCAAGACCCTGAACTATCGCGACGTCCGGCGGCAGATCGGTCTCGTGCTGCAAGACAACTACATCTTTAACGACACCGTCCTGGGCAATATCGCTTTCGGAGATCCGCAGCCGGATTTTGACCGCGTCCTGTGGGCTTCGCAGGCGGCGGATGCCCATGATTTCATCACGGGCCTGCCGATGGGCTACGAATCGCGCGTCGGTGAATCGGGTCTTGGGCTGGCAGCTGGGCAAAAGCAGCGCATCGCCATCGCCCGCGCGCTCTACCTCGATCCTCCGATCCTGATTTTTGACGAGGCGACCAGCGCGCTCGATCCCCAGTCGGAGCGCGTTATCCGGGAAAATCTGCGGCGCATGGCCGTGGGCCGGACATTTGTGGAGGTGGCGCACCGGCTCGACGCCATTCGCGATGCCGATGTGATCGTGGTCCTGGAGAAAGGCGAAGTCGTGGAAACTGGCACGCACGATGAACTGATGGCGCGCCGCGGTTTGTATTTTCATCTGAACGACGCCTAGCCGCTGAATCGACGTAAACGCGGACTACGCATGGCTGCGGAAATCGTGGCGCGGCGTCGCCGCGGAAAGGGCGTCGCAACGTTGTGCTTTTCAGAGACCGCTCCGCTGCGCAGGATGTGGCTCAAGAACCGTTCGCCCCATGGTCGAAAGGCGCGCCCTGACCGATGACGGCGTCCACCGGTTGCCCGTTTTTGTAATCCCAGCTTCATGATTTCGTCCGGACTTTTTGGCCTGAAGGTCGAGCAACTTACCTCGGCAAACGCCGCCATGCAGCGATGTCTCAAACTCGCCGCGCTGGCGGCGCGAAGCGACATTCCCGTGCTCATCCTTGGTCCCACTGGCACAGGCAAAACGCTGCTCGCCCAGGCGATCCACAATTCTTCGGCGCGAGCCCGCGGCCCATTCGTCTCGTTCAATGCTTCGGCGATGAGCGACACGCTTCTCGAGAGCGAACTCTTCGGGCACGAGCGCGGCGCTTTCACGGGCGCGCAGCAGGCGCACAAGGGCAAATTCGAAACAGCCAATACGGGCACCATCTTCCTCGATGAGATTGCCGATATGAGCGCGCTCGCGCAGGTGAAGATCTTGCGCGCGGTCGAATATGGCGAGTTCGAACGGGTCGGCGGCGAGCGCCTGCACCGGTCGGATGCGCGGATCATCTCGGCGACGAATTGCTCGCTGCCGGGGCGCATTCACGCCGGAAAATTCCGGGAGGATCTCTACCATCGGCTCGAGGGGTTGGTGCTGGTCATTCCGTCTTTGCGGGAGCGCGGCGAAGATCTGCCCTCGCTCATCGCCATGGAGTTGCAGGCCGCAGCCGCGGCGGGAGGCAAGCGCATCACCTCCATTCATCCCGCCGCGATGGAGATGTTGCTGCGGCATCCCTGGCCGGGCAACTTGCGTGAGTTGCACCACAAGATGCGCAGCATCGCGCTGTTCTGTGAAGGAAAAGTGGTGCTGCCCGAACACGTCGTTTTTCACCAGGAAGGATTGGCGCTCTCGGCGAATGGTGTGGGGAGTTCGCCGGGACCGGGCGCGACGGCTCCCGCTGGCCCGGAACCCAGGCCCGGTTCCAGCGCCGATCTTTCCCTCGCGGCGGCGCTGACGCGGCACGTCAAGCATGTCTATGAACAATGCGGACGCAATCAGCGGCAGGCGGCGCGGGTCCTGGGAATTTCGCGCGGCAAACTGGCGCGCCATCTCGACCACGCCGATCTCAAATAGCAGTTGGGCTGAAGCCTCCTTGAAAATAATATCAGCTTCCGGATTATTGAAAACTAACAGTCGATCATTGCGGCCTATAATGGAACCAATCGGCTCCAGCATGGATCAGCCGGGCCCGGAAGTGCACCACATGCCGCTTGCTTTCGCGTTCCGTGACTGCCGGCGGGTCTCTGAAATTCGGTGGTTTTCATCCGCGGAGATGCATGGCACGAATACTGATGCATCCCCAGCCTTCGTGTGATTCCAGGACGCAATACGAATGACGCCTCCACCGGTGCTGACGGTGGAAAGAAGCCCGGCGAAAAACCGATTCGCCTGGCCGACCTGATTCCGCGAAAGGACGTGAAAGGC
>Ga0207671_10002791_pt1 | contig 18216 bp, 11 predicted proteins | sample KBSC24metaG_FD_184352 | JGI IMG/M metagenome (GOLD analysis project Ga0207671, IMG submission 184352) | Corn rhizosphere microbial communities from Kellogg Biological Station, Michigan, USA - KBS C2-4 metaG (SPAdes) (version 2) | ecosystem: Host-associated > Plants > Roots > Rhizosphere > Soil... | reverse complement strand
TGAAAAACTATCGTAATTTTGAGGTGGTAAAAAAGAGGTGATTTTTCCCTCTAAAAATTAATTATTTCTTCATCATTGTCAACAGCTAAAAAATTTGCCGGGCAAACAGCCATTTACGGGGTTAGTTCGATAGCCGGCAGAGTACTCAGTTTTTTCCTGACACCGGTTTATACCAGGGCCTATGCACCCGGCGTATATGGCGTTTTGACCACGATGTTCAGTTGGGTTTCCATACTCAATGCAGTGATGGCTTTTGGTATGGAAACTACGTTTTTTCGATACCTGAATAAATATCCCGACAATAAGAATAAAGTATATAACAATGCCTTTGCGTCGGTATTTTCAATTACTATCGTCTTTCTATTGCTTACATTGCCTTTCATAGGCCGGCTGGCTGATTTTATACAGGTAGGCAAAAGCTCATCGCACCAGGATTTTACAAGCTTTATTTTATACTTTATCCTGATCCTGATCATTGATGCATGGTGTGTGATCCCTTTTGCAAAACTACGCGCGGATGGGAAGCCGGGGAAATATGGTATTATCAAATTTGCCAATGTTATCATTTTTATAGCACTCAACCTCACTTTTATATGGGGCATTCCTTTTTGGATAAGGCATCAATTGCCCGGTACCGAATGGATAAATACCTGGTATGTTAAAGGCTGGGTTGGCTATGTGTTTTTATCCAACCTTTTTTCGAGTGCTTTAACCCTGCTGCTCCTGTTACCGGAATTATTAAAAGTGCGTTTTGATTTCGACCGTAAAATGCTGGGAGAGATGTACGCCTATAGCTGGCCGATATTGATCGCTAACCTTTCGTTCATAATCAACGAGAATTTGGACAAATTGCTTTTGGGTAAACTGCTGCTGCAAAACATCAGTGTGCGCGAGGTGGGTATTTATGCCGCTTGCGCTAAAATATCGCTGTTCCTGAGCATATTCGTTCAGGCTTTCCGACTGGGGGCCGAACCTTTCTTTTTCAGTCACGCTAAAAACAAGAACTCGGGTAATACCTATGCCCGTATTATGGATTACTTTGTGATCACGGTATGCCTGATATTTGTTGCGTTGATCGCCAATATCGAAATACTCAAATACTTTATAAGAGGGCACGATGCAAAGCAAACTGAACTTTACTGGACAGGGCTAGGGGTGATACCGCCATTGGTTTTCGGTTACGTAAGCCTGGGTATTTATATGAATCTGTCGGTCTGGTATAAGCTATCCGATCAAACCAAATACGGGCTATATATTTCGGGCATCGGGGCGATATTGACCATTGTGCTGAACGTACTATTTATACCGACTTACAGCTATATGGCCTCGGCCTGGATATCGCTGATCGCCTATGCAAGCATGATGGTATTATCCTACATCTGGGGGCAAAAAAACTATCCTATACCCTACAATTTAAAAAAGAACCTGGCTTATATAATTTCCTCAATTTTAATCGTTTTTCTATCGTTCTATGTTTTTAAGCGTAATATATTTGCAGGAAATGCTATGCTGTTATTATATGCCCTGGCTGCCTGGTATTTTGAACGCAAAGACTTAAAAACTATATTGAGCAAATAATGGATATACGGATCATCAACAAATCAAAAAATACTTTACCTGCTTACGAAACCGCGCATGCCGCCGGTATGGACCTGCGTGCCGACCTGGAAACTACAGTGCTGCTTAAACCTTTTGAGCGAAAATTGATCCCAACAGGGTTACATATTGAGTTGCCCGAAGGTTTCGAAGCGCAGATCAGGCCGCGCAGCGGGCTGGCTTTTAAGCATGGTATAAGTATCGTAAACTCGCCGGGTACCATTGATGCGGATTACCGCGGTGAAATAAAAGTGTTGCTGATTAATTTATCTAACGAGGTATTTGAGATCAACACGGGCGACAGGATAGCGCAGATGATCGTAGCCAGTCACGAAAAAGTAAACTGGCAGGAAGTGGAAGTTTTAAATGAAACTTCGAGAGGTGCGGGTGGTTATGGACATACGGGGATTGGATAAAATGATAAAAAGCAAGCTGCTTATGGGCTTATTGGTTATACTGCTGCCGGTTTGTGCTTTTGCGCAAAATAAAAAAGCCGGGCAGGGTAATAAGATCGTGATGGTTGTTGGGAAGCCGATGACCACCGACGACAGCCTTATGGTGCGACAGTTTTTCTTTTCGGCACTTCGTGAAAAAGCAATTGAGAATTTTAGCCTGGCTTCCGAATACTTCAACAGGGTGTTGCAAACCGACCCGCAGAATGATGCCTCTCTTTACGAACTGGCTAATCTGAAAAAATTAAATAAGGATTATACCAATGCCCGCGACCTGTTGGAAAGGGCCGTAACGGTAAAACCTGATAATGAATGGTATTGGCTGGCCCTTGCAGATTGCTACGAGAAGGATAATGATATCAGCAAGCTGGATAATGTATTCAATGAACTGTTAAGGATCAACCCGGATAAACCTGATTATTATTATGAGAAGGCAAACCTGTTGATCCAGGAAAACAAGTTTGATGAGGCGCTTGCCATTTATAAGCAATTGGAACAGCTGGTCGGCTTGAATGACGATATTGTTTATAAAAGGCAAAAGATCTATCTAAAGCAGGGAAAAATCGACCTGGCTGTTTCCGACCTGGAAGGCCTGATAAAAACCAGCCCAGGCGAAATAAGATATTACCTTTTAATGGGCGAGTTATACAACTCAAACAACCTGCCTGATAAAGCGCTTAAAATACTGGAAGCCGCCAAAAGAATCGACCCAAATAATGCGCAGGTACACCTTGCCCTTGCTGATCTCTATCGCGATAAAAAGAATTTTGAAGCCAGTTTTAATGAGCTGACACTGGCCTTTGCGACTCCAAATGCTGATATTGAGCAGGAGATAAAGATCGTATTGGCCTACCTCCCAAAATTCCCTGATCCCAATGCCAAGGCAAGCGCCCTCGAACTGAGCAAGATATTGACCACCTCACATCCTGATGATTCAAGGGTATTTGCACTTTATGGCGACATGCTGCTTCAGAATGCAAAATACAAGGAAGCGAGAGATAATTATAAACGGTCGATCGAGCTGAACGGCCAGGTGTACGAGGTGCATGAACAACTGATCAGGCTTGAATTGGGCGATAATGATATTGATGGTGCCTTAAAGGATGGACAAAACGCCTTGTCGCTTTTCCCTAACCAGGCATGGCTGAATTACCTGGTGGGCGTAGCCTGGCTGCAGAAAAAGGACTTTAAAAAAGCTTCGGATTATATCACCAACGCCACCACGCTCGAAACACAGGATAAAGATTTGCTATCACAATGCTATTCTTCATTGGGCGATTGTTATCACTCATTAGGTAATATCCAAAAATCGGATGATGCTTATGAGAAGGCTTTGAGTTATAACCCCGATAACGCATACACTTTAAACAATTACGCCTATTATTTATCGGTGCGGGGCATATCGTTAGACAAGGCGGCTGAGATGTCGAAACATTCCAACGAGTTACAGGCAAACACCGCGTCATTTGAAGATACCTACGCCTGGATATTGTTCAAGCAAAAAAAATATGCGGAGGCTAAAGTGTGGATGGAAAAGGCAATAGAGCATGATAAGGATCATAGTGCAGTGCAGGCCGAACATTATGGCGATATTTTGTTTTATTTGAATGATTTGGACACCGCGGTTAAAAATTGGAAAAAAGCAAAGGAATATGGCGGCGATTCGCCTGTTTTGGAGCGTAAGATCAATGAGAAGAAGTATGTGGAATAAATTGCTGATCATTTTTTGTGTGCTGGCGATAGTGAGTTGCAAAGCAAAAAAGCAGGCCCTGGTTGCCCGTAAGGCCGTTGATACAGCAAATGTTAACCCTAACATCAGTAAATTAAATGCGATAAGAAGCAGCCAACTAAATTATAATACGTTCTCAGGCAAGGCTAAAACGAAGCTGGATATTAATGGCAGCAGCAATGATGTCACCTTGAACCTGCGCATTAGCAAGGGGAATAAAATATGGGTTTCCATTACGGCCATTGCAGGGATTGAGGTGGCTCGCGCACTGATCACACCGGATAGCATATTAGTAGCTAACAAGTTGCAGGGCTTGTATATCAAAAAGCCTTTCAGCTATATTTATACCTATACCAGCCGCCAACTGGATTATAATTCATTAGAAGCGCTTTTGGTTGGTAACGCCATCCCCCAATTATTAAATGATAACAGTACTTTACAGGCCGATAATGGCAACGTTACTTTGTCTGGAAATTTGCAGGAGTTGGTTTATAAACTGGTAGTGGGTCCCGACCTGAAAGTAAGCCAGACACAGCTATCAAACCAGGCAGATGGCCAGTCCTTACAGGTAGACGATAGCGCATTTATACAGGCGGGCAACCGGGTGGTGCCGTCGCAGGTAAATATTACCTCGTCGGTAAAGGCAAAAAAGATACAGGTGAATTTGCATTATATTAAAGCGGATTTTGATTTACCGCTCGATTACCCGTTTAGTATTCCATCAAGTTACTCTTCGGCTAATTAAAATTTATATTTTTGGTTGATGAAATATTTAAAAATAGTCTTCTTTATCATCGGTGTTTTTGTTGCGATCAACGTGCATGCACAAAGCAGCGATGAATTAAAGCGGCGAAGGGATAAATATAACGAGGAACTGGAAAAGCTTAACCGCGAATATGAAGAGACGGCCAACAATAAAAAAAGCACCCTGAAACAGCTGAGCCTGCTAAAAGCCCAAATCAACCTGAGGGAGGAAAAGATCAACAGCATCAATTCAGAAGTACATCTTTTAGATAACCAAATCTCCGAGAGCAATAATACCGTACATAGCTTACAAGGGCAGTTGAATATGCTGAAAAAAGAGTATGCGGCTATGATATTGTTTGCTTATCGTAACCAAAGCTCTTACAACAAGCTGATGTTTATTTTTGCAGCTAAAGACTTTAACCAGTCGTACAAGCGTTTAAAATATTTGCAGCAATTTGGAGCTTACCGGCAGCGGCAGGCCCAATATATCGAGGGTACGGAAAATGACCTGCATGTTAAAATAAACCAGCTTGATAATACCAAAAAGGAAAAAAGCAATTTGCTTACAGACCAGGTAAAGGAAAAGCAGACGCTTGGCAAGCAAAAAAATGACCAGGCCAAAGTAGTAGCCGACCTGTCGAAACAACAGGGCCAGTTAAAAGATCAGCAAAGAGATTTGCAACGGAAACTGGCTAAGACCAACCAGGAGATCAACGCGGCTATCCGGAGGGAAATTGCTGAAGCACGGCGCAAAGCCGAAGAAGCCGAGAGAGCCAGGCAAGCTGCGCTGGCAGCAGCCAATTTAAAACCGGGTGCAGATAACAATAATGTTACATCGCCCAAAAAGGCGATAACCAAAACATCTACTACAAGTGAGGTTTTGAACTCGACACCAGAAGCAGCAAGGTTGTCGAATGATTTTTTGGGTAACAGGGGCAGCTTACCATGGCCCGTAACTAATGGTGTTATTATACAGGAGTTTGGCGTTTATTATACTGAGGGTATAAAAAACGAGAGCAACGGTATTGATATTAAAACTAACTCAGATGCACCTGTAAGGGTGGTTTTTGACGGCACTGTAGCCAGTATCAATAATATTTATGGCACTTATACCGTCATTGTGAGGCATGGTGAATACTTTACTGTTTATTCAAATTTGAAGTCGGTAAATGTTGGTAAAGGGCAAAAAGTAAGTACAAAACAGAATATCGGGACATCGGCAGTTGAGAGTTCTACCGGTATTCCGCAGGTTAAGTTTGAGTTGTGGAAAGGGGCATCACCGGTAAATCCGAAGATATGGCTCACTCCCAATTCATAATTGTTTAAGATTTGTGCCATTTAAATATTTATATTTGTAAATTATTTCAAGATTATGTTTAGTTCGGTTTTATTGTTTCTGAATATCGGCGGTCCCGAAATGATCGTGATCATTTTTGTGGCTTTGCTGCTGTTTGGGGGCGAAAAGCTTCCGCAGATCGCGCGTGGCTTGGGGAAAGGGATCAGGGATTTCAAGGACGCGTCTGAAGGCGTAAAACGTGAGATTACTAATCAAATAAATAATTACGAGGAAAAAAGAGCAGAGGAGCCGGTAAATGCAGCACCTGTTCCGGAAGCACCTCATGAAATAACGCCGATTGTTGGGCACCTGTCTTTGGAGCATCATGAAACTGAAGTACATGACGCAGCCCCGGTAACTACGGATAGCACCCCGCAACTGGTACCAAACACGATAACCTTTAATGAAAATCATGCACCTGTCATAGCTGATAATCATTTGAATGCAGAGCATACAGAGGCAGAGGCCCATCATGAAACGGCTGAAACTAAAACTGAAGCAGTTAAGACAACACACGAATAATTAAATTATAAATAAAACTTAAAAATCATGGGCTCATTAGGCGCACCGGAACTTATTGTAATTGTATTTGCAATATTGTTACTATTTGGAGGGAAAAAAATCCCGGAATTAATGAAGGGGTTAGGCAAGGGTGTAAAAGAATTTAAAGACGCTCAGAACGGCGAAAGCACCAATACTACCACAACAGAAGAAAAACCTAAAGTTTAATCTTTTATAGATTAATCTGCAGTTCTTTTCGTCAACCGGCGGAAGGGGCTTCTGCTTATAGCATTTTTTACTTATAAACTTATCTGCTGAAATTTCTATTTCAACGGATAAGTTTTTTATTTTAGGCCCATGGCTAAATTCTATTCCTCTTTGGATGAAATAAAGGGGGAAATACAAAGCGGCAGGATCACTACAGAGGCATTGGTGAACGATTACCTGGCCCGTATCAGGGCAAATGCATACCTGAATGCTTTTAATGAGGTGTTTGAAGAGGAAGCACTGTCCCAATCAAAAATAGTTGATCAACGTATCCAGGCAGGTACAGCTGGCCGGTTGGCGGGTATGGTGATCGCCATAAAAGATAATATATGCTACAAGGGGCACGAAGTAACGGCTTCCTCCAAAATTCTAAAGGGCTTCAAATCCGTCTATTCATCCACTATTGTTGAGCGCTTGCTTGCTGAGGACGCAATCATTATCGGCCGCTGCAATTGCGATGAATTTGCGATGGGAGCCTCCAATGAAAATTCTTATTTCGGTCCCGTAAAAAACTATGCTGATACCACGCGGGTTCCGGGCGGTTCATCAGGTGGTTCCGCTGTTGCTGTGCAGGCCGGTTTGTGCCATGCCGCGATAGGGACAGATACCGGTGGCTCGGTAAGACAACCTGCCTCTTTTTGCGGATTGGTTGGATTAAAGCCAACATATGGCAGTATTTCCAGGCATGGCATTATCGCCTACGCATCTTCGTTTGACCAGGTGGGGCCCATAACAAGGTCAGTGGAAGACGCAGCCCTTTTGCTGGAAGTTATGGCTGGTGCCGATGATTTTGACAGCACCCTGGCGCAAAGCCCGGTTCCGTCATACAGCACACAGCTTTCAGCAACATCATCAAAAAAGAAAATCGCCTATATACAGGAAGCGATGTCAAGCTCTGGTGTTGACGGCGATGTAAAAGGAACGCTTGCAAAATATATTGACAAATTGCGGGAGGACGGGCACACCGTTACCCCCATTGCGTTTGAATATCTTGATTATATCGTCCCCACTTATTACATATTGGCGACGGCTGAAGCTTCGTCCAACCTGGCAAGATATGATGGAGTTCACTATGGCTACAGGAGTCCGAAAGCTGTTGACCTGCTGAGCACTTACAAACGTTCGCGTTCTGAAGGTTTTGGCGCCGAAGTAAAACGCCGCATTATGCTGGGCACGTTTATTTTGAGCGCTGGCTATTATGACGCATATTACGCCAAAGCACAAAAAGTACGCAGGCTGATCAAAGAAAAAACAGACAGCCTGCTGGAAGAATACGACTTTATATTGACCCCCACGGCTCCTGAGCCGGCATTCCCGATAGGAAAAACTGAAAAAGATCCTGTGGTGATGTATCTTTATGACATTTTTACCGTACAAGCATCATTAGCAGGCGTACCGGCGATTTCCTTGCCGGCAGGCAATAATGACAAGGGTTTGCCATTGGGCTTACAGTTGTTGACCAAACGTTTTGCTGAACAGGAATTATTGAATTTTTCTAAATATTTTTTAGAACTGTATAAAGTTTAGTAAATTAGAAACAAAGTGTGCTTGAACAAAACCCGCAACTTTAGAATCAACGGTAGAATGAAGAGATTATTAGTGTGTGCTATCTCCCTGGTTTTTTTACAGACAGTCAAAGCTGACCCCAGGACTACCGATTCCTCACGAATTTCAAGAATTAGTTTTTCCACGCAGCAAGGCAGCGGCGACACCATATTGGTGCCGATCAGGAATGCGGCTGCACCCGTTAACAGGTACCAGGGTAACATCTATATCCGCCGGCTCGACTCCATACAAAATGAGGTGCCGCTTGATTACAACGAATACGTACAAAGCTACATCGACCTGTATTTACAGCGTCGTGATGATATAAGCCGCGACCTTGGCCTTACCAATTACTATTTCCCGATCTATCAAAAGGTTTTCCAGGAAGCCGGTGTACCGCAGGAGATAGCTTATCTTTCAGTTGTCGAATCTCAGCTTAATCCTTATGCCGTATCGCGGGTAGGTGCAACCGGGCTATGGCAATTTATGCCAAGCGCAGCGAGGACCTACGGGTTAGTAATGGACGGCAATATTGATGAGCGCCGCGACCCGGTGCAATCAAGCAAAGCCGCCGCTGCATTTTTAAAGGATGCTTACCAGGAATTTGGCGATTGGCTATTGGCCATCGCATCATACAATTGCGGGAGGAGCAATGTGATCAGGGCTATTGAACAGGCCGGTTCCAACAATTTTTGGGCAATTCGTCAATACCTGCCGGTTGAAACCCGTGGTTATGTGCCTGCTTATATCGCAGTCACTTATATCATGAATTATCACAAAAAATATAATATCCATCCCCAATTCTGCAACCTGTCATTTAAAACTGATACAGTTTCTATCAATAAGAGCGTATCGCTGAGCAGCATATCAAATGCCTTAAACATCGATATATACCTACTTACTCAATTGAATCCTCAATATAAACTGCTAACGATCAATGGTACTGTAGTCGCACCGCGCAGTGTAGTTATACCTAAAGCCGCTAAAGAACAGTTCGGTACGGTGTATGCTTCATTGAATACAGAAATGTTCCCGGTAAGAGCGCATTCGAGCTATACTTCATTTGTTGAAATTCCAAAGGCGCCTGTTCAACCTGCTTTACCTGAAGTAAAAGCTGCCCCGACACAAACGATGGCTTCGCTGGCGGTGAAAAAGACTGTGCCTGCACCAAAGAAAAAAGAACCTGTTTCAGTGATCAGTTACAGGGTTCAGCAGGGTGATACCCTATCAGGCATCGCTAATAAGTTTGGCGGCACCAGCGCGGATGAGATCAAGGAATTGAACGGCTTAAAAGAAGATGATGTGCAACCCGGCACCATGCTGATGATCGGTAAGAGTTAATTCAACCTAAAAATATAGAAGGCCCGGTTCTGAATAAAATAAGAACCGGGCTTTTTTCATATCAGCCCAAAAAGAATTGTAATTTTGGGCGTTGATCTGATAAAGAATGAATAAACCCAATCGTAAACAGGATGCACTGGACTATCATGCAAATGGCCGCCCGGGTAAAATACAGGTAGTACCTACCAAACCAACCAATTCACAACGTGACCTGACGCTGGCCTACTCGCCCGGCGTTGCTGAACCATGTTTACGTATCGCCGATAATCCCGAAGATGTATATAAATATACCGCGAAGGGCAACCTGGTTGGTGTTATTACCAATGGTACCGCTGTTTTGGGTTTGGGAAATATTGGTCCGGAAGCGAGCAAGCCAGTAATGGAAGGCAAGGGCCTATTGTTCAAGATCTATGCTGATATTGACGTATTCGACCTGGAGGTGAACGCCAAAACGGTGGATGAGTTTGTGGCCATTGTTAAAGCGCTTGAGCCGACCTTTGGTGGCATCAACTTGGAAGACATTGCCGCTCCAAACTGTTTCGAGATAGAACGCAGGCTAAAGGCGGAGATGAAAATACCGGTAATGCATGACGATCAGCACGGTACAGCAATCATATCAGGTGCAGCACTGATAAACGCTTGCGAGATACAGGGTAAAAAGCTTGATAAAATAAAAATGGTAGTGAACGGTGCTGGTGCTGCTGCGGTTTCCTGTTCAAAAATATACCTCACGCTGGGCGTAAAAAAGGAGAACCTGGTGATGTTTGACATCAACGGACTGATTACTCCTGATCGGACTGAACTCGGCGAAATGAGGCTTCAATTCGCCACCGAACGTAAGGATGTAAAAACCCTTTCAGATGCCATGAAGGGTGCGGACGTTTTCATCGGCTTATCCGCAGGCAATGTAGTTACCCCGGATATGCTTAAAGCGATGGCGAAAAATCCGATCGTTTTTGCAATGGCTAACCCTGTGCCTGAAATAGATTATGATACCGCGGTAAAAACGCGAAAAGATATATTAATGGCTACCGGCCGGGCCGACTATCCGAACCAGGTTAATAATGTATTGGGCTTCCCCTATATTTTCAGGGGAGCGCTTGATGTGCGGGCAACAGCCATTAACGAGGAAATGAAGATAGCCGCCGTTAAAGCTATTGCGGAGATGGCAAAAAAGCCGGTGCCGGAAGAGGTTAACCTTGCCTATAACACGCAAAACCTGAAATTCGGGAGAGATTATATTATTCCCAAACCGATGGACCAGCGGTTGATCACTGAAGTATCGTCTGCGGTAGCAAAAGCCGCGATAGAATCGGGCGTGGCACGTAAAACAATTACCGATTGGGATGCCTACATGGAGCAGTTAAGATTGCGCATAGGTGCGGACGACCGCTTGTTAAGAAATATCGCCAATAAAGCCAAGCAAAACCCTAAACGCGTGGTTTTTGCGGAAGCAGATAACTACAAAATATTAAAGGCTGCTCAGATTGTAAGAGAAGAGGGTATAGCCACACCAATATTATTGGGTAATGCCGCCAGGATCAAAAAGATCATAAAGGAAAGTGACCTTGAGTTGGATGATGTTCACATTATTGATCCCCGCGAGGAGTGTGAACATTTTAATGAATATGCAGATTACCTCTATAATAAACGGCAGCGCCGGGGTGTTACCTTATCCGAAGCTAAAAAAATGCTTTCCCAGCGTAATTATTACGGGGCCTGTATGGTGCAATTCGGGCAGGCTGATGCTTTGATCTCCGGCTTGACCAAAGATTATGTCACCACAGTAAAACCCGCCCTACAGATCATCGGTACCGAAGCCGGTGTAAATCGCGTGGCTGGGATGTACATGATGATCACAAAGAAAGGCCCTGTATTTATTGGTGACGCAACAGTAAACGTAAATCCTTCTGCACAGGAACTGGTGGATATCACCGTGCTGATCGAGCGATCTGTGAAGCAATTGGGCGTAAAGCCGCGTATCGCAGTGCTTTCTTATTCCAACTTCGGCTCGAACGACGGAGAAGTCCCTTTGAAAACCCGCGAAACCGTGCGCATCCTGCATGAAAAATATCCTGAAATGGTCGTTGATGGTGACATGCAGGCCAATTTTGCACTAAATGCAAATCTGCTTGCTGATAATTTTCCATTCTCGTCATTAAACGGCGCGCCTGCCAATACTTTGGTCTTTCCAAATCTTGAATCGGGCAACATCGCTTACAAATTATTGCAGGAAATTGGTAGCGCTGAGGCAGTTGGCCCGATATTGCTCGGACTGAAAAAATCAGTACACGTTTTGCAGTTAGGTAGCTCGGTAAGAGAAATTGTAAATATGGTGACCATTGCTGTTGTTGACGCGCAGGAAAAGGCCGAAAAATGAAACGCAGCGGCTTTTTTTCCGTATAAGTAATTTATGCGGGCGGCTGATTTTCAGCGAGAAATGGAAATTTTAATACTCCCGGAACAGGCATTCAGGTAACGACCTGATTTGCTGCAAATTAAACAAATATTATGTACGCTTATATTGATGGTAAACTGGCTTTTAAAAGCCCCTCATATGTGGTGATTGATGCAGGTGGTGTAGGGTATCACATCAATATCTCTCTTAACACATATTCAAAACTTGGCGACGCGGAGCGTTGCAAGCTTTTTACCTGGCTGCATGTGAAGGAAGATGCGCATACTTTATACGGTTTCGCCGATGAGGGCGAGCGCCGTTTATTCCTGCATTTGATATCGGTTTCGGGCATTGGGCCAAATACGGGTCGGATGATGCTTTCGTCCATTAATCCGGAGGAGATACAGGCTGCAATTTTAAAGGGGGATGTACCGTTAATACAGCGAATTAAGGGTATCGGACCTAAATCGGCGCAGCGGCTAATATTGGAATTGCAGGATAAACTCCGCAAGGAAGGGCCGGATACGCTGATCACAATGCCATTAAATAAAACAGTTAAAGACGAAGCACTGTCTGCTTTGGTTATGCTCGGATTCGCCCGTAATGCCGTGGAGAAGGTATTAGAGCAGGAATTAAGTAAAAACGGCAGTGATTTAACTGTAGAACAACTAATTAAATTTGCACTAAAAAGCTTATAATTACGAATATTTTTTCCTTAACCCTTGATTCGGATATTTACCTCTAAGGTTGTTGCAATCACAATTCTGATTTTCGCATTATGCGGATTGGGAAATGTTTTTGCTCAACAGCAGCCTGCGGTAAAAAAGCAGGATTCATTAACGGTTAAAACCCCATACAACCGTTCCGAAACAAACAATAACCGCTCGCTCCAGGGGATTTTTGATCCCGATCCGCCAAACCTGGTACGGACTATTGAGTATGATGCAGTTTCCAATCAATATGTATTGTATGAGCGTGTGGGAAATATGTTATACCGCCCGCCCCGTTACCTCACTTTTGCAGAATATTTGCAGTTAAAAGAGAGAGAGGATCAGCGCACCTATTTCAAGCAGCTGGCGGATAACTATGCTTACCAGTCGCAACAGGCAGGCTTCATCCCGCAGATCGATGTTCGCAGCCATACTTTTGAGCAAATATTTGGCAGCTCGGTGATCAATATCCGACCGCAGGGATCAGCGGAAATGATCATGGCCGGGCAGATCAACAGCAATCAGAACCCGCTGTTTAATACCAAACAGCGCAGCCAGTTCAACTTTAATTTTAACCAGCGCATTCAGATGAATGTGACCGGCTCTATCGGCGATAAGTTAAAAATATCGACCAATTATAATACCGACGCCCAGTTCCAGTTCGAAAACCAAATCAAGCTTGATTATACCGGCAACCCGGATGAGATCATTCAAAAAATTGAAGTTGGTACTGTAAGCTTTCCTTTAAATACGACGCTGATCACCGGCGTACAATCCCTGTTCGGTATAAAAACCAAGCTGAAATTCGGGAAGTTAAACATGACGAGCATTTTTTCGCAGCAACGCTCACAGTCGAAAACGATCACCATTACCAACGGCGCCCAGCAAGGTAATTTTAACCTGACACCGGCCGATTACGAAGCCAATAAGCACTACTTCCTGTCGCAGTATTTCCGCGACACTTATAACAAGTCGCTGGCCAATATCCCCATCATCAGCTCGAATATAAATATCACCCGCATCGAAGTTTGGGTGACCAACCGTGTCAACAGCACCACCGGCTCACGCGACATATTGGCCTTTATGGACCTGGGCGAAAACAAGCCTTACAACAAAACCTTGATACAAGGTGGTCCCGGCTATACAGGGTTGCCGTCTGGGTTTTCGGGGCCGGGTTTTCCTCAGCAATCAAACTCTTTGTTGAAAAACCTGCCTGCAACTGCCCGTCAAACCAATTCAAACACGATCAACAGCTATTTCCAGGCGAGTGGTGGTAATGATAACTATGCCAAGCTAACCTACGCCCGGAAACTGATACAGGACAAGGAATTTACCGTGCAAAACCAGTTGGGTTATATATCCCTGAACTATCCGTTGAATAATGACGAGGTGCTGGCTGTTGCTTACCAGTATACCATAAACGGGGTGCAATACCAGGTGGGTGAGTTTTCAACCGATGTGCCTGTCGATCCTAACACACCAAAGGTACTGTATACCAAGTTGCTTAAAAACTCATTGCTGAAAACCAACCTGCCAACCTGGAAGCTGATGATGAAAAACATCTATTCGCTGGGGGCATTCCAGATCAGTCCGACCAATTTCAGGATGACCATTTCCCGGCTTGATGAAAAATCAGGCATTGCAAAATCCATCATGGACGAGGGCCTGCATACTAAAAGTAAACTCTGGTTACAGTTAACCGGCCTGGATAATTTGGATGCGCAAAACAATAAGCAGCCTGATGGTTATTTTGACTTCCTTGAGAAAATAACGATCGATTCGCAAAACGGTCGGATCATATTCCCGGAACTGGAACCTTTTGGCTCCGACCTTGCCAAACAATTTGATCCGGGCGAACAGGACCTGATCAAGCGGTATGTATATCAGCCCATATATGATTCGACCAAAACCATCGCGCAGCAATTTTTCCCCCAACTCAACAGGTATGTAATCAAGGGAACTTATACCTCGCAGGGTGGATCGGAATACCAGTTGAATGCGACCAACATCCCGCAAGGATCAGTTGTGGTAACAGCCGGATCACTGAAATTACAGGAAGGGAATGATTTTACAGTTGACTATGCCGCAGGCCGTATCCGTATTGTAAATCAGGCGCTGCTATCATCGGGTCAGCCTATTACCGTCAACCTTGAAAATAATGAGCTGTTCGGTGTTCAGCAGAAATCTTTGTTCGGTACCCGTTTTGATTACCAGGTAAATGATAAACTGGGCTTGGGCGCTACAGTGATGCACTTAACCGAGCAGCCGATCACACAAAACGAAGTAGTAGGGCAGGAGTCGATCTCTAACACAATATATGGGTTTGACGTTAATTACAATTCAAACTCCAGGTTCTTGACCCGATTGGTAGATAAGATACCTTTGATCTCGACCAAAGCACCTTCTTCTGTAGCTTTTAATGGTGAATTTGCCCGTTTAGTGCCTGGTAGTCCCAGCGCGTTGAATTTTGCAGGTTCAAAAAATGGTACTTCTTACCTTGATGATTTTGAAGCAAGTCAGTCGGTGATCGATATTAAGAGTGCTTCTACCTGGCAAATTTCCGGTACGCCGCAGCAATTCCCTGAGTCACGTTCGTTTAATAACCTGAACTATGGTTTTAACCGTGCAAGGCTCTCTTTCTACAATATCGACCCGATATTTTATAGCGGTGGTACAATACCCGTTACGCGTAATGAATTATCGAACCCATATGTGCGTGAAGTCTTAGAAACCGAGGTGTTCCCATACAAGCAGTCCGTTACCGGCCAACCTTTGACTTTGCCGACCTTTGACCTTGCATTTTATCCAACCGTGCGTGGTCCATATAACTATACAACAACTGGCATCAATAACGATGGTACTTTGACTAACCCGCAGGCCCGTTGGGGCGGTATTTTCAGAGGAATATCTACCAATGATTTTGAATCACTTAATGTTCAGTACATCGAATTTTGGGTGATGGACCCCTTTATCAATAAGCCAAATTCACAAGGCGGTGATCTGTATTTTAACCTGGGTAACATCTCCGAAGACATTTTGCTGGATGGCCGCAAAAGCTTGGAAAATGGCATTCCCGTTAACGGCGATCTGAGCCAGGTGGATAATACCGTATGGGGAAGGGTGGCCAAAACGCAACCAGTTATCAATGCTTTTGATAACAATCCCGCAGCGCGTGTATTGCAGGATGTGGGTTTGGATGGATTGAATGATGCCGATGAGAAATCAAAATTCGCTAATATAGTTCAACAAGTGAGCGGGCAGGTAAACGGCCAGGCAGCAGCGGCCTTTGCAGGTGACCCCTCATCTGATGATTACCAATATTACCAGGGCTCACAGCTTGACCAGGCAAATGCAGGTATTTTGCAGCGCTACAGTAAGTATAACGGAACAGAAAGTAACTCTAAAACCTCCGAACAGTCACGGGCTGCATTGGGGATTGCCACCTCGGCCTCGACTTCATTACCCGATGCTGAAGATATTGACCGTGATAACAACATGAACCAGGATGATGAGTACTTTCAATACCGGGTGCCCCTTCATCCTGCCGGGATGGTTGTGGGACAGAATTTTATAAATGACAAGGTAACTTCGCAGGTTAAACTTCCAAACGGGCAAACCCAGGCGGTAACCTGGTACCAGTTCAGGATACCGATCAATAGTGACCAAAAGACCGCAGTAGGAAATATCCAGGATTTTAAATCGATCCGTTTCATCCGGATGTTCATGACGGGTTTTGCCGATACCTCCATTTTGCGTTTCGCTACGTTGCAGCTGGTAAGAGGCGAATGGCGGGCATTTAATACAGAAAATAACCCGGCTAATGTGATCGCTGACCCGGCTATTATCAATCCGCCGCTTGATAATTCGGTATTGGATGTAGAGACGGTAAATATTGAAGAGAATGGTAACCGCACGCCAATCCCTTATGTAGTACCGCCGGGTATTCAGCGTCAGCCTAATTACAACAACCTGCAAACCAATACCAAGCTAAACGAGCAGTCACTTTCGTTAAACATCACCAACCTGCGCGATGGCTATTCAAAAGCAGCGTTTAAGACATTTAATAATGACCTGCGGAAATATAAGCACCTGCAAATGTTTATCCATGCCGAGGGTACCCAATTGAAGGACAATGACCTGAACGCTTTTATACGTTTGGGGGTAGATTATGTAGATAACTACTACGAATATGAAATCCCGATGAAGCTAACCCAGCCGGGCACCAGCGACCCTAATTCGATTTGGCCCGCGGCCAACGAGCTTGATCTGCAGCTTTCATTATTGACCAATGCAAAGGTGGCGCGTAATAATGCGAAACTGAATGGGCAACCCTGGCCGCTGACTGTACCATTTACTTTGACTGACGGGCGTAATAAGATCACGATTAAAGGGCAACCCGATCTGAGCCGCCTTGCCACGGTGATGCTGGGTGTACGTAATCCTTATAAAAATAATTCGCCGTCCGGTATAGACGATGGCCTGGATAAATCGGGGATAGTTTGGTTTGATGAATTGCGCTTAACGGATTTTGATAATAGCGGAGGATGGGCGGCTACCGGTAGGTTTGATGCCAAGCTGGCTGACTTCGCTACAGTTACGGTATCCGGAACCAAAACTACAGTAGGATTCGGTGCGCTTGATTCCCGGTTAAACGACCGTAGCATGAGCGATAATCAAACTTATGATGTATCAGGCAGCGTGGAACTTGGCAAGTTCTTCCCCGAAAAGAGCGGTGTTCATATACCGTTGTATGTGAACGTTTCCTCGCAGGTAAGCACGCCCCAGTATGATCCTGCTTCGCCGGATGTTGAATTAAAGCAAACATTGAAAGGCGCCACCAGCAGTCAGCAACGTGATTCGATAAAGAACGCGGCGGAAGATTACACGTTGAGAAAGAGCATTAACCTCACTAATGTCCACAAGGCGAAAACGGGAAGTACTACAACGCCGAACCATGTATGGGACATAGAAAACCTTAACGCCACGTATTCTTACACCGAATATGATCATCATGATTTTAACACATTAAGCGATTTTGAAAAGACTTACCATATTGCGCTGGCCTACAATTTTACTACGCCGCCTAAATATTACAGTCCGTTTGAGAAAGTGATAAAGAATAACTTGCTATCCTTAATAAAGGATATAAATCTCGACCTGATGCCATCGAGGCTGAATTACAGCATCAATTTTGACCGCTTTTATTCGGAAAACACGTTAAGGAACAATGACCCCAATAACCAGATCGCGATACCGACAACTTTTAACAAAACCTTCAACATCACTACAGTATATGGCCTGGGTTGGAACCTGACGAAATCCTTAACACTGGATATCGATGCAACTAATTTGGCTACAGTTGACGAACCGGCTGGTCGGATTAACGGGCTGAAGAGGGATACACTTTGGCACAATATATTAAGCCTGGGCCGTACCACCAACTACAATCATACCCTGACATTTAACTACGCGGTGCCAATCAGCAAGTTGCCTTACATGGATTGGACAACACTTATTGCACGATACAGCACCCATTTTACCTGGCAGGCACAGCCGCTTTTTGCGATTAACGATCCGCAATTTAGCGTGGGTAA
>Ga0207671_10002790_pt1 | contig 18219 bp, 18 predicted proteins | sample KBSC24metaG_FD_184352 | JGI IMG/M metagenome (GOLD analysis project Ga0207671, IMG submission 184352) | Corn rhizosphere microbial communities from Kellogg Biological Station, Michigan, USA - KBS C2-4 metaG (SPAdes) (version 2) | ecosystem: Host-associated > Plants > Roots > Rhizosphere > Soil... | reverse complement strand
CGCTCAGGCGTTGATGGAGACGATTTGCAGTTCGGTGTAGTTCTGACGATGGCCTTGACGCTTTTGGTAGTGCTTGCGACGACGCATCTTGAAGATGCGGACCTTGTCATGGCGACCTTGTGCTACCACAGTAGCCAGCACCGTAGCACCTGCGACCAGCGGCGCACCGAACTTCACGGTTTCGCCTGCGCCCACTGCGAGCACTTGATCCAAAGTGATTTCGGAGCCAATGTCAGCCGGTATCTGTTCTACTTTGAGTTTTTCGCCAGCAGCAACTTTGTATTGTTTGCCGCCGGTTTTTATGACCGCGTACATGTGAAACCTCACGAATGAATGAATAAGAACGATTTTTCCCTTGCCGCGCCCGTCAAAAACCCATGGCGAAACAGGAAAACCGCAAATTATACAGGCACTTAGCCGCTCGGTCAAAAGGCTTGACACTTTGCCCGACCTCTGTACAACACAGTTTCCGGCAGGACAATGGAAGAGAACTTGCCTGCCAGGCAACCCGCATCCCCACCCATGTTTTCATTCCATCAATGAAAAACCTTTACTTTCCGGTCTCAGGCTCTTTGGCGTGCCCCTGCCTTGTCATCGTATAATCCGGGGAATAACCATTTTCCACAGGTTCCGCCTTGTCTGCCGCCGTACAAAACGCTTCGCAACAAACCATCATGCATCCGATCGTCGCCGACATGGAGGCGGTCAACGCAGTCATCCGCCGGCAGCTGTACTCGGAGGTGCCGCTGGTCAACCAGGTCGCCGAATACATCATCAGTGCGGGCGGCAAGCGCCTGCGCCCGGTGCTGGTAGTGCTCATCGCCAATGCCTTCGGCTACAAGGGCGAGCATCACCACTCGCTGGCGGCCGTGATCGAATTCATTCATACCGCCACCCTGCTGCATGACGACGTGGTCGACGAATCCTCGTTGCGCCGTGGCAAGCAGACTGCCAATGCCATGTTCGGCAATGCGGCCTCGGTGCTGGTAGGCGACTTCCTGTATTCGCGGGCCTTCCAGATGATGGTGGCGGTGGGCAATCCGCGCGTGATGGAAATCGTGGCCGACGCCACCAACGTCATCGCCGAGGGCGAGGTGCTGCAGCTGCTCAACATGCACAATCCGGATGTGGACGAGGCCGGCTACCTGCAGGTGATCCGCTCCAAGACCGCCAAGCTGTTCGAGGCCGCCAGCCAGATCGGCGCCCTCATTGCGGGTGCGGACGAAGCCGGGATCGAAGCCGCCGGTGAATATGGCCGCTCCATCGGTACCGCCTTCCAGCTGATCGACGACGTACTGGATTATTCCGGCAACAGCGCCGAGATCGGCAAGAACGTCGGCGACGACCTGCGCGAAGGCAAGCCGACACTGCCGCTGATCTGGCTGATGCAGCACGGCACGCCGCAACAGCGCGAACTGGTGCGCACCTGCATCGAGAACGGCGACGAACAGCATTTCGACGAAGTGCTGTCGGCCATCACTCACTCCGGCGCCCTGGCCTATACGCGCGAACAGGCGGAGATTGCCGCCCGGCGCGCTGCGGATGCAATTATTTCACTTCCCGATAGCCAATTCAAAAAATCCCTGTTAGAATTATCGGCTTTCGCAGTAGATCGAAATCACTGACTTAGATCTCACTCGACGGGGTGTAGCTTAGCCTGGTAGAGCGCTACGTTCGGGACGTAGAGGCCGGAGGTTCGAATCCTCTCACCCCGACCAGAATTACCCAAGTAAAAACAGCGAGTTATTCAACTCGCTGTTTTTCTTTGTGGGGTGTCAGTGGCAAACCGGCCTAAATATAGGTCTGGTGTGCCCACCGGCATCGCATTAAGAAGTCGGTTCATGCTTATGTCAAAACGACGTAAAACCCTGCCCTCTTTAAGCGATATTGGTCTAAAAGGAAATGACCGCTCATTCAAGCGGACATTTTTAGCTACCGACTGTTTTTAGCAAAAACATCCTCCTGACCTGCGTCGGTAATTTGTAGCCAGTCAGGCAGTGAGTCGGTTGTCGATCATATTCGATTCCAGCCAGGCTCGACGGACTGTAGCTGGAGGTTGGTAGTTATGTGCGCTATGCGGTCTGCGCTCGTTGTAGAACTGACGCCATCTTTCAATCAGCACTTTCGCTTCTGCCCGGCTGCGGAACCACTCCCGGTTAAGCAGTTCGTCACGCAGCTTCCCATTGAAGCTTTCCACGAATCCGTTCTGCCACGGACTGCCTGGCGCAATGAAGGCGGGACCAACGGAGGCATCCCGCAGCCAGCGCATGACCTTGGCCGCTGTGAACTCGGCGCCGTTGTCCGACCGTACGTAGGCCGGCTTTCCATGTAACCGCATCAATCGCGAGAGCGTCAGGATGACATCCTGGGAGCGCAAACTGGCAGCAACTTCGATGGCCAGGCATTCCCGGGTGTATTCATCGATCACGCACAGCATCTTCAATGAGCGTCCATCCACCATCTGGTCATGAACAAAGTCGTAGGTCCAGACCGAATTGGGCTTGGTTGCTCCAGGTAGCCGAATGTCGTTGCCGCATCGACGCCTGCGAGGCCGCTTTCGTGGAATACCCAGTTTTAGCGCGCTCCAGAGCCGTCGCACTCGGGACTCGCCCAAGGCCAGCCAGGCAGACATACGCCGATAGCCGAATCGAGGGACCTCCTGCGATGCCGCGATGAGCTGCTGCTTCAGGCTCCGATCCTTTTCAGGTTGTAGTAACTGATAACCCGCTACCCGCCGGCTCAGTTCCAGATAACGACATGCCTTGCGTTGCGACAGCCCCCGACGAGTAAGGACTTCCAGCGCTTCGCGCCGACCCGCGGAGGTCATCATTTTTTTCGGCTTAACTCCTTCAAGCCATCAATCACCAGCAGCTGCTCCGCCATCATGCGTTTGAGTTTTTCATTCTCGGATTCAAGCTCTCTGAGCCGCCGGGCATCCGAGACATCCATACCGCCAAACTTGTTTCTCCAGCGGTAAAAGGTCTGCTCAGTAATGTTGTGGCGCTTGCACAGATCTACCGTCGCAATCTCCTTACTCTCTGCTTCTCGCAAGATGCTGATGATCTGTTCGTCCGTAAATCGCTTCTTCATTGAGTCCTCCTTGGCGTTAGCATAAAGAACTCACTTATCTGGTGGCTACAAAATTCGTCTCAGGTCAAAGGAACCCGACTTGGCAGGTTAATGGTCTGCGGCTCTGTTCATATGCCCAGTCTGCCACCACCAGAAAATGACACAGGAACAGAAAATCAATTCGGGAATTGTCCGCGACGACTATCAAGCAGGTGGCATCCTAGTAGATGCGATGCTCACCGTCCCGCATCAGACACACGAAACCCTTGAGTGTGTTTTAGCCCGCGTAGATACGGTTTGGAAGCAGTTCCGCCGCAGCAAAAACTGCCCCCCCCCTCTCTCGAGAGTTAGGCATCGTCGGTGTTTACGTCGATTGGAAATAACGGTTGGTGGAAATGGCTGGCATCCGCATTACCACGTCAGCTTCTTGTGCGACCCAGGTGCAGCGGAAGAGATTCGAGGCCGTTCTTGGTCCAGCGCCTTAATGGATGCTTTCGCCATGGTGAGTGGGCATTGGGCCGCCGCAGGTAGGGATGCCGGCATACCCGTGAGCGAACACGCACAGGCTGCAGTAGCCATCATTGGACACGTGGATGCCCAAAAAGCGGTAACTTACAACTTCAAAAATATGGGCTATGGAGAAAAGGAGAGCAGTCTCACTCCACTCGATTTGCTTCGCATTGTGGCTCAGAAAAAGGATGCGCGCGCGGTACATGCCGCCAAGCGGCTGTTCGCCGAATACGAAAGGAATATCAAGTGAATGCACATCGTAACAACCGCAGGCATCGCAAAAAAAGCGAAAGCGTTGATCTTGGAGAGAGGTGAAACAACGGCCCCAGAGACGAAACCAGAACGGTTAGCCAAGTTATCTGGCGACGCTTGGAAAGCAATTTTAGACACGAATCTACGCGGAATCATTGCCTCCGTAAAGAATCGTCGAGAACTGGTTACAGTGGTGCTCACCGCAGCCCAACGAATCGGCAGCCCTGGAATTCCGTTCGGATGGATACGACTTGAGTTTGAAACCAAATCCGTAATGGTATCAAGCCATATGAACCCGCCAGTGCAAAACGTAACCCCCAGTCCAATTTCCAAACGCTCTTAGATAATTGACCTCGAACCTAGAAAGACGCCTCGTCTATATCCACGTCTTTTATCCACTCTGCCAACCCGAGAAACAACGAATCATTTCGGGTCTTAGCTGACGCTCGTATAGAACACTCCCAAACCGTCGCTACGCGCCAACCCGCCTCATGCAGGCGCTCAATGTTTGCCTCGTCACGAAATTGATTTTTTGATAATTTTTCTCGCCAAAAATCAGTCCTTGTCGCGGGCATTTTAAATAAAGAACATTGATGCTTATGCCAGAAGCAGCCATGAACGAAAATAACCACGCGGTATCGCGGCAATATTATGTCTGGAGTTCCAGGCAATTCTCTTGCATGCAGTCGAAAACGAAAGCCGAGCCTGTGTAGAGCGCTCCGGACCACCATTTCCGGGTTGGTATTCTTCGCACGAATTCCGGACATCATCCGACTGCGAATTTCCGGCGTTGTGATATCGACCATAGGTAGATTTGAAACAAAACGACAGACAAATTAGTTGCTAATATTGTCACACCGAATGAATGTCGGAACTTTTCTATATTTTTCGATAATATTCATCACTTAACTACCAGTAACACTCTTTCTTTAATGTAGGACGATTTCGCGGGGGCGGATATGCAGCAAGGCCAAATAAAACAAGCAAAGCACCTTCTGAACGGGAGAAGTAATTAATGGCACCGGAAATTCAATCGCTCGTCAGAGAAATCACTCAGCGGCTCCCATTGCATCAATCAGCTCACGCCGCTGCGGCTGACCTTCTCCGCTCTTTCGAATCAATGGGAATCAATCCTGCAGCGATTCAAGCGAATCTTGAAGAGGCCATTGCGGCAGTAGAGGCTGCGCAGAAAAATGTGGAAATACTTCGCCGCAATTCTTTGGTCAAAATTAAAGATGACTGGTACAAAGGGCCCTTGCTGACGGACCGGCATTGGACTGCATTAGAAGGGTATCTTCGGAACGCAAAAAATTGGAATGATGAGTCTGTTCTTCCCATTAATGAGAGCTCCACAGAAGTCGTATCCCTTTTAGCCAATCCTGCTCTGGAACAATTCCGGTGCCGCGGCCTAGTGGTCGGATACGTCCAATCAGGAAAAACAGCCAACATGACCGCAGTGATAGCTAAAGCGGTAGATGCTGGCTATAACTTCGTTGTAGTTCTCGGCGGCGTCACAAATAAGTTACGTCAGCAGACCCAGCGCCGCCTCCAATCAGACATCGTTGAACGCCACAGAGAGGTTTGGCAGCTTCATACAACTGAAGACGAGAAGAATGGCGATTTCACTCTTCCTCCAAACAACGGGCAATTTACTATGCCTGTTGAGGGAAGAGCTCAGCTTTTAGTGATTAAGAAAGAAACCACTAGGCTCGCTACACTTCTGCAAGCAATCCAGAAAACACCTCCGCGAATCACTAGAGCTTTAAAGACCCTCATCATTGATGACGAGTGCGACCAAGCGTCCGTCAATGCAGGCAAGACTGAAACAGACATCACCGAAATAAATAAAGCCATTCGGAAGATTATTCGTGCTCTTCCAGCCGTTTCCTATGTCGGCTACACAGCCACCCCATTTGCAAACGTCTTTGCAAATCCATTCCCCGCAAGCAAAGACGAGTTAGACGACCTTTACCCAGAAGATTTCATAACTGCATTACCTCGCCCCGAGACATATTTCGGAGCGAGAGAGGTCTTTGGATTTGACCCAGACGATGCCGACGTGGATGAAGGTCCTTCCGCCGGACGCGACATGGTAAAGCCAATCCCTGAAGATGAAATTTCAGTCATCCGGTCTACAAAAAATCGGAAAGATTTCAATCCTCAAGTCACCAAAAGTCTCGAACAAGCCATCCTTTGGTTTCTACTTTCATGTGCAGTTCGTCGCCACAGAGGGCATCAAAATGACCACATGAGCATGCTCGTCCATACATCGCAGCTTGTTCTTCAGCATGAAAAAATGGCTGAGAGTATTAACGAATGGCTCGCGCAAAATACACCGTCCATCCTGGATGCAAAAGGTGATGCGTGGAACGCCATAGTTTCAACATGGGAAACTGAAACTGCGTCTGTTCCGCTGGAGGGAGAAAATGATACAGAGCTTCGCCCTATAGATTTACATCCCTATTTGATTGAAGTCCTGAATTTACTAGAAGTCGCTGTTGAAAACGGTGCAAGTGATAATCGTCTCAACTACAACGAAATAGACCCCGAAAACAACAATAAGGTAGTACCAAAAACATATATCGTAGTTGGAGGCTCGGTTCTCGCTCGAGGCCTGACCCTAGAGGGCCTCTCCGTCTCGTTCTTCTTGCGCACTTCAAAGCAATACGACACCTTGCTACAAATGGGACGCTGGTTCGGATTCCGCGACGGATACGCAGACCTTCCAAGGCTATGGGCAACTCAAGATTTGATTTCTAATTTCCGGGCGCTAGCTCACATCGAAGAGGAAATCCGAAACGATATCGCGCAATACAAAGCCAGAGGTGCCACACCTCTCGAATTCGCAGTTAAAGTCCGTTCCATACCAGGACTTGCGATTACGTCTGCCGCCAAAATGCGCTACGCGAGGAAAACAAGTATCAGTTTTGAAGGACGACATATACAAACAATTCGGTTTGACCATCAAAAGGATGGCATCGTCGCTGATAACTGGGCAGCAGCAACCAACCTCGTCACGCTGGCCAAAAAGAAGGCCGATGAATTCGACGCGGGTAAAAAGCTATTCAGAAATATTCCCATGTCGGTAGTCCGCCAGTTTCTTAAGGAATACCAAATCTGCGACAAGCACTTGGACTTAAAACAGGAAATGTTATTGAACTATCTGGACGCCACAGAGAAACAGCTGTCCCTCTGGAACATCGGCATAGTGTCTCCAGACGGCGAACCGTCCAATCATTCGTTAGGGTTCCTAGGGCGAATTGGAACGAATAAGCGCTCCCGTTTAGCAGAACCGAACGCATATGCGGATATCAAGGCTCTTATGTCTAAACGAGACATCTTGATTGATGCCGACTCACAAAGCATCGACCGAGGAGATGATTGGGATGCTTTGAAAAATCGACGCCCTAATGTACCTCTTCTTCTCATATACCCGATTCAGGCTGAATCAGAACCCCGAAAAAGGAAAGATGGAGAAAAATCCCGCGTTCGATTGGATGCATCCGATGACCTAATCGGTTTTGGCATCGTCTTCCCGGGCATGAAGGACCGTTCTGGTGCGTACTACGCTGTCGAACTAGATGTACCTACGCCGGAGCAACTGGAAGAGGATGACGAAGTGGAGGAGCCTGATGCAGAGGCCAATTGAACACTGGGAGACCCTAAGAAAATCTGAGGCTGGTGATGGCGTCCTAGAAATCCCGAGCTTAACTACAGGAGTTGACTCTGGCTTTGGACATGTTCGTTTCGCTATTGGCTCGCGAGGAGAACCACGCTTATTGGTTCCATGTGGTGCAGACACAAAAATCAGATTTGCACCATCGAATGGCAAACTCTCGGTAACCATCTCCAAGCTTCAGGTAGAAAGAAGAACAGTACATTTTATTGACGTTACCTGCGTTCTTTCTGCACTTGATTCGGTCTTCGCTGAACTGGCAAACGAAATTGTCTATCGTGTTTCGTTTGGAGAGAGCCCACTAAAAGCAGTTGAAGGAACAATTTCAGATTTCCGCAGCTTGCTAGAAAATGCGGGGAATACGCATGTCACCGAGCAGGAAATAATCGGACTTATTGGAGAGCTCACCGTACTTCATATCCTGACAGAGCTATCTCCGTCAGCGGTAGAAACATGGACGGGCCCTCTTGGCCAGCGTCATGACTTTAGACGTTCTAACAGTGCATTTGAAGTAAAGACATCTACAAGAGCAGATTCTTCTTCCGTTCATATCAGCAGCATCGAGCAGCTCTCAGAACCACAAGAAGGAAATCTCACGCTCCTGCACCTAAAGATGGAAAGAAGCGCTAATGGCGCACTTTCAGTACCAAACTTGGTTTCGAAAATCATCAATTTGGGATGCTCTGGAGAATTGATAAATCAGCGACTTTTAGCACTTGGATGCTCGTCGCCCGATGCGCCTGAGTGGGCCCGAGCTCGTTATTCTTTGGAGTCTATAGATGCCTACAGCGTCAAGGACGGCTTTCCGCGTATCTCCTCAACAATGTTCCAAGAGAAGCAGCTTCCCATGGGCATTCAAGATGTGAAATATACGGTCAACTTGCTTGTCGCAAAGGACTTCCTGCTATCAAAAGAGGAAAAAGACGCGCTGTTTAAAGAGATGATTTCATGAGAAAAATTCAACTTTACAGCGAACCATTTTCCAAAACCGGCAATATAGCTGCTGAAGGATTTAAGCGGCTTTTAGGAAGACCAACTCTGGGTCTTATGCAAACTCTCGTTCGCGAAGCTATCCAAAATATCTTGGATGCTTCGCAGGCACCTTCTGGCCCAGCAATTTCCATTCGCCTTCGGACCTTAGATTCGGAGCAAAAGAGAATTTTGAGGGAGCGGGTATTTTCAGACCGCCCGGATAGCGGTGCTAGTCACGCTATTAGTTCAACCCTATCGAAATCCGTCATTCGGGTTCTGGAATTTTGCGATTTTGGAACCGAAGGGCTATCGGGACCAACCAGAGCCGATGCTGCGCACGAAGGACAAGAGTCTCTGAATTTTGTTAACTTCCTGAGAAATGTCGGCTCAGTTCAAGGCTCTGCGAATAGCGGAGGCACCTATGGCTATGGGAAAAGCTCTCTGTATGCCATTAGTAACTGCGCAACCATCATTGTGGATAGCCAAACCCAGTTCGAAGGAAGAGCCGAGCGTCGTTTTATGGCATGTCACCTGGGTGTTGAATTTGACGCTGGCGAAGGGCAAAAGCGACGACGGTTCACTGGACGCCATTGGTGGGGGCTCCTCGATGGAAGCGATTATGTTGAGCCCTTAGTAGACAAAGATGCCGGCGATATATCGGCGGCATTAGGAATGGCCGACAGGACTGAACATCAGAAAGGCACATCAATACTAATTCTGGACCCGACACTCTCCGAAGACGAATGGTCTGTAGCAGCCTCTCATATTATCGAAGCTGTCCTGTGGAATTTCTGGCCAAGAATGGTCTCAACCACGCCAGCCAGTAGAAAATTAAAAGTGAACGTTGAGGTCGAAGGGAGCCCTCAGCACGTGCCGAATCCGGAAGATTTTCCTCCATTGAATCTGTTTTCGTCAGCCCTCAATGCTCTTCAGCAGGACGCTGAAGAAGTTAAGACAATATGGTGTGAGCGGCCTAGAAGGGCTCTCGGAAAATTATCAATCCAACGCAATCTGAGGGCTGATAGGGTAGGTGCCGCGCTAGTTGAAAATTCAATTATTCCCGAGACAGCAAACCATATTGCACTAATGCGCCCCTTCGGATTAGTTGTCAAATATCTTGAAGGAACTGCTCTGCCTGACTCTCGGTTTGAATGGGGAGGTGTCTTTGTATGTTCTGAAGAGGAGATAGTTGAACAAGCATTTTCTACTTCAGAGCCCCCCGCTCATGACGACTGGATTCCGGAAAATCTACCAAAAGGACATCAAAAAACCTTCGTCAATGTCGCCTTAAGAAATCTGAAAGAGATCGCACGTCCGCATACCTCAGTACCACTAAACGTGACGACAACTGGTGGCGAAAAAACTAGCTCGCTAGCGGCCACCGCATCCAAACTGGGCATGTTCCTGGGTGATGTTTCGTCCAAGGGGCCAGGAAAAGCAAAAAGGAAATCCCCTAGTAGCGCGGTGAGAAAGTCAAAACGTATAACACAACCTCAATTTGATGGCCTAATGCTAAGTGCCCAAGGAAATCCTGTCGCCCGTTTTGTCGCCGAATTGCACAACGATGGAAATGACACCTCATTAGAGGTTGTAGCCGAACCATATCTTGTAGCTGATGGGGGACAAATTGACGCCGCTGACTTACCCGCGAGCTATGTTCTACGTATCGAAAGTATTGCGTTAGGCGACGCCTTATCCTCAACCTCGGGATCTTCATTGCACGTCGGAGACCGAGAAGGACAGCTTGTGATTTACACGTCTACTCTCCCCGATGCCGCAGTCGGCTTGAAGCTTCACTTGCGCTCTGGTAGGTCTATATGAGACGCAGAATTGCTTTTCCCTTTCTAACGCTGCCAGACGATGCTATCGATTTTGGGAACTGGATGATTGGCGACCCCGAACACCCCTTGGTAGCTGCCTCTGACACGTTAGAGAATTGGGACTACGCAAGGGACCTGCAAGTTTTCTCAACAGTAAACTTGAAATGGGACCTTGTCGCGGAAGCTTTAGAACTTCCCATAGACGAAATTTTATTGGATATATCTCTTTTTACGGGAACCGGTTCAGGAGTGCTACCGAGAAGACGACGATTAGTATTTCAGCACAAGGCTATAGCTAATTCTGGAGCAATTCAGGTTTCCTCGACTATTCCTGGAGGCTACTTATCCGGGAGACTACTCTTGGAATTGCAAATTTCTCTTCTGGCACCTCTCAACTCCGGGGGCAGACTGTCCCCGAAGGAGAGAGGAGCGAGACTCTGGCAAAACCGCCATGACATACTGATCGAAGATGGTGGAGATTCGCGCTTTCCAATCGAAGCCGCTAACTTCAATGAACTGTTTAAAGGGAAGCCGCAACAGTTTTCCCCATGGTATTTGCATTGGCAGCGAGGCTCAATGCGCTCCGATTTTTCTGGAACCGTTCGTTTGTATATGAACACCGAATTTAAAGAAATCTCAGAGCGTTTCACGAATGGTGACAGAGCTACTCTTCAAGCGATTATGGGGGATGTCGTTTCCCAAATGATTGAATCATATTTCAGCGATGACCAACTCGAAGACCTGAATGAGTGCGATATAGGCTCTGTAGGAAGCCAAATACGGAAATGGTTGGACTTAGCCTTTCCCGGCAAAACAATTGAAAACATTTCTGCATTGAAGAACCACAATCCGGGGGAATTCCGAGCATGTATTCTGGCCTCGACCGACGTTGGAGAATCTGAATGAATGTGCTCCTTCTTCCTCGACTTACCTCCGTCGGGGTCACACACATCCTTGATATCGACAAAGCACACCTCACGCCGGCCAGAGCAAAAGCATTCTTGAAAGAGCATTCTTCAATGCTCTTTTTCGCTGCAAGTGGCGGAAATAAAGCCGAGCAACTCTCCACTGATATTGGGATAAAAATTCGGGAGATTGCTGAGAAATTCGGTTTCCCATCAAATTCGGCACAAAGTGACCGAGCCAAATTTGACCAAGAAGTCGCTATATTTTTGGCTGAACAGAGTGCGCTAAATAGCGGGGAGTCGTTACGCAATGATGTCTGGGCATATCTAACAACTGTTGAAACCTGCGACATAGTTGCCTGGAGATTTGCAAAGCGAGACCCTGAGCGATTTTCAGGCGGTGCACGAAATGCTTTTCAACGTCTTTGGATACGCAGCACCACCCTTGATAGAGGTGTGGAATCAAAAGACCGCTGGGAATTGATAAGGTCGCTGAGCGAGGATGCCTTTGTTGCAATCTTTGAGCGCCCTTCTATTGGAGGCAATCCTGAATTAGCAAGAGCTATTGCTGAATGCTGGGTTGTAACGGCAGACCTCATCGGACGCGGAGCAATGGAGCAAGTAATGCGTCGAGCTATTAAATTGCTCCGCTTGCGCAACGAAATTGTCGACTTAGCCAACCTCCCCCAAGACGAGCTAGAGCAAATAGTGCTTAGGTACTTTCGTGAAGCATCAATCTATGCAAAATCCGAAAACTAGGACCTACATTTCTTGACATTCTATGAATGCATAGTCATCCTGGAGGCAATTTTAAAGACTGCCCCAGTAAGCACCAATAAACTCGTATGCCAATTCCTGTTGTAGATATTTTTGCTGGCCCTGGTGGACTAGGTGAGGGATTTTCCGCCTTCAAACCATCTCGTTCAAGTGACTCTCCATTCCGTATCGGCATTTCAGCTGAAATGGAAACAAATGCTGCGAAAACGTTAAGGCTTCGTGCTTTCTTTCGGCAATTCCCAAACGGACATGCTCCTCGAAGCTATTACGAATACGTAGAAGGCATTCGTGACACTCCTTGGACTGAAAAGACGAAACCCGAATGGGACAAAGCCGGAGAAGAGGCTCGCCAGCTAACTCTCGGTAACGAAGAGCATGACAAAATTCTTCATGCACAAATCAAGAAATTAACGAGAGCTGACGAGCCTTGGGTTTTGATTGGGGGGCCGCCATGTCAAGCGTACTCTTTGGTAGGAAGGTCGCGTAATGTTGGTATTGTTGGCTACAAGGCCGAAGAGGACCATCGTCACTATCTGTATCACCACTACTTAAAGATTCTGCGTGAGTTTAGACCTGCAGTTTTTGTTATGGAAAATGTGAAAGGCATTCTCTCCTCCAAGGTAAGCGGAGAGTTCATGTTTCCCAAAATCCTTGATGATTTAATACACGCGGGCGGTAAAGGCGGAGCAAAGTATCGAGTAATTCCTCTGGCCGTGCCGCAAGATGATGTCAAAAACAAAGACATCGGTAGAGAGTTTGTCCTGCGGGCTGAAAATCTGGGCGTGCCTCAAGCTAGACATCGCGTCATCTTATTGGGTGTCAGCGAGGGAATTGATATAGAACGAGGCACCTTCCTCCAGGCACTGAAAGATAAATACACCGTCTCAGACGTTATTGCCGGTCTTCCTGCATTACGCAGCGGCGTTACGGATGAAAGCTTTGAACACTGGTCCGATTTCGCACGCGATGTACTACGGTCTGCAGGAAACGCAACCGATGACGAAACCGTCAAAAGCGCGTTATATCGTCATGCAAATAGTTTGAAATCTATCGACCCTGGCCAAGGTGGCAAGTGGCTGCCCAAAACTGCCACCAGCGATAACGTTCCTGAGCATTTGAAATCATGGCTCGTTGACACTCGTTTGAACGGGATTCTTAACCACCAAGTGCGTCAGCACATGAGGAGTGACCTTACTAGATATGGTTTTGCGGCGGCCTACGCAAAGCAATATGGGCATTCCCCACGCGGCGCAGAGGAATTCCCCTTGGCCTTATATCCAGACCATAAGAACTGGGAGAGCGGGAAATTTGTAGACCGATTCAAAGTCCAGCTATCTGGCTCGCCAAGTTCAACGGTGACAAGCCATTTATCCAAAGATGGACACTATTTCATCCACCCTGACGCAAAACAACTGAGAAGTTTGTCCGTACGAGAAGCAGCAAGATTACAAACTTTTCCCGACAATTATTTCTTTGAAGGCAGTCGTAACGCCCAATTTAAACAAGTAGGCAATGCAGTACCTCCTTGGATGGCCCGACAAATTGCCAAGGTAGTCCATTCTCTATTGAGCTAGTAAGCGAAAAATCCAATGGCAATCTGGTGGCAGCAAAAAAGCATTCAAAAAAGCGACTTAAATTGACACTACTTTTTTGGTTTTTGCCACCATACACCTAAACACCCATGAGTCACTTGAAAAACATAAGTCATTGATTTTTAATGTATTAAACTCAATGCTGAGCAGCAAAAAAGTGACGATCTTCGTTCGGGACATAGAGGCCGGAAGTTCGAATCCCCTCACCCCGACCAGAATTACCTTGTAGATCAAGGACAAAAAAGCCCAGCAGCGATGCTGGGCTTTTTTATTTCCGGATTCCATTGCCCATTGCCGGCCACCACCCAACAAAAAGGCGGAATCCGCGATGCCGCGCATTCCGCCTTTTCATTCACATCGGCCTTGCGGACCTGCCCGCTCAGCCAGACTCCTGGCGGGGCATTTCCGAAAACTTCGTTCAAGTTCCATTTCCTGCCAGACCGGGACCTTGTAGACGCAGTGGCGCCACTCAGTTGCCCCAATCCCCATCCAGCGTCGGATCCAGATTGTCGATCACCGCCCGCGCCCAGCCCATGCCGCGCTCCACGGCCAATACCGCGCTATCAAACCGGCCAGGCAGATGGCGACGTGGAAACAGGGGCGGCACCAGCCCGCTGCTGTCGGCGATATGAACTTCGGTCACCTCCCACAAGTCGTCCGCGCCATGACAGCGCAACGAAATGTGGAAACCCTTGTACTGCTCCTGATGATGGACCGGAGCTTGCATATTTTTTTTCTTTCGCAAAACCGATCATGGGAGGGGCATACCGTCGTGAAGGACAGGCGGGCCGGAGGGCATCAGGCGGCGCACCACGCCATTGGGCGTGGGAGGGATGCGCCGCGCGATCTCAGCGGCGACGGAAACCCGGACGGGGGCCGCTGGGGCCGCGCTGTTCCAGGTGACGGAAGATGATGCGACCCTTGTTCAGGTCGTAGGGAGACAGTTCCAGCGTGACCTTGTCGCCCGCCAGAATCTTGATGAAATTCTTCTTCATGCGACCAGCCGTATAGGCGATCAGCGAATGGCCGTTGTCCAGCGCCACGCGGAAACGCGAGTCGGGGAGGACTTCGGAGACTTGTCCTTGCATTTCGATCAGTTCTTCTTTTGCCATTTTCTCTTTCTTGTGCGTGAGCACGCGACCTCACGGAGGAAGGGCTCGGGGATTTGCAATCTCTGGCTTTGACGACTGGCCACGCCATGGGGAGGCCGGGAGCGTTAAGGTCGGAGGACAGTTGAACCCGCTGGCGGCGAGACCGGCAGCGCAGTTTCTTTACTCGGGGAAGCGGATGAAGATGCGAATCACGCGGATTGCAAGATGCTGTACGACAAGGCGCGTGGGGATCAGGATTTCCGCTCGGTTCTTGAGCGATCCATGCATTATACGCGATTTTTGCCCTACCCGCCACTGCGCGCCTCGGGACGGTCTGCTGTGGTTTATCTGCGCCATTGCACAATCGACATCGATTTATCGATGTCACAGATAAACAAAAATGGGGATCACGCGCCATCAGCGCAAAAAAAACGCCACCGCGCAGGTGGCGTAAAAAACTACCAGAGGTTCTGCAATATCATCTAAATCATTTACGCATTCCTGCGTTTCAGGCCGACGAGCTGCCGATCTTATCGCTCAATGGTGCGGCTCCAGCGCGTATTCCACACGGCGCGATTCTTGTTGATCTCATCCCAGTCCACCGCGCGCGCGGCCTTGACGAAGCCATTCATGCGCGCCTGCTCGGCCGCGGCCGTGCCGCTGACCTGGACCTTGGTATTGGTCGGGTTGTAGTTGCCGTTTTCCAGCGCCAGTGCTTGCGCCTGCGGCGAGAGCAGATAGGCCGCCAGCTCCTGCGCCAGCTGCGGCTCGGTGTTGTTGGCGATCACGCACTGCGCCACCATCAGCACGATGGCGCCTTCCTTGGGCTGCACGTATTCCACCGGCACGCCCTTGCTCTTCAAGAGCGTCGATTGCGTGGGCGTGTAAGGGAACAGGGCCGCTTCGCCGGTCTGTGCCATCTCGGAAATCTTGGCCGAATTGGAGATGTACTCCAGCACATTGGGCCCGATGGTCGAGGGCCAGGCCTTGAAGCCGGGATCGACGTTGGCATCCGTGCCGCCCTTGAGCTGGTTGAAGGCGAGGAAGGCATGCAGCCCGAAGGTGGACGAAGGCAGCGACTGGAACACCACGCGCCCCTTGAGCTTGGGGTCCGCCAGGTCGAGCCACGAGGTCGGGGGTGCCCAGCCCTTCTCGGCATAGACCTTGGTGTTGTAGGCCAGGCCGGTGACGCTGATGGTCACGCCCGTGGCCAGGTCATCCTTGATGTGCGCCACCGGCAGCAGGTTGGCCAGGTTGGGATTGGGCTTCTGCTTCTCGCACAGGCCCATGCCGACGGCGCGGTACATCACGCCATCGTCCAGGAACATCAGGTGCATCTGCGGCTTGTCCTTGGCGGCCTGGGCCTTGGCCAGGATGTCGGCCGAGCCGCCGGGCACCACGGCGATCTTGACGTTGTACTTCTGCTCGAAGGGAGCGAACACCGCTTGCGTGAAGGTCTTCTCCATGTTGCCGCCATTCATGCCGACGTACAGCGTGCGGGTCTGCGCCTGCCCCTGGGCGGCGGTGGCGGCCAGCAACAGTCCGAGGGCAGCGGTGCGGGAAAGCGACATCATGAGATCTTCCTTTCAGGGTGGGAGGACAACAGGTCGACAGCGTCGGAACGTGGCGGCAGGAAACGGCCAATCGAGAAAGCATCCAGCGCGATGGTGCTGCGGCCATGCAGCACCAGCTCGGCCAGTGCCTCACCGGCAGCCGGCCCGATCTGGAAACCGGCACCGCAGAAACCAAAGCCATGCAGCAGGCCCAGTTGCGTCGTGCTGGGGCCGATCACCGGATGCTGGTCCGGCAAGTAGCCTTCCACGCCGCTCCAGCTGCGGATGATGTGGACATGGCGCAGCGCGGGCAGCAAGGCCGCCGCCTGCGGCAGCAGCCCGAGGATGGAATCGTGCGAGGCGCGGGCGCGCAGTTCATCCTGCTCGTAGCCACGGCCGCCGCCCAGCACCACGTTGCCGCGCGCCACCTGGCGGCAGTAGATGGAGCCGCCCTCTACGCCCAGGCTCCAGGGCAGGAAGTGGGGAATCGGTTCGGTCACCACCATGCTGGGGTGGCCGCTGGTCAGCGGGACGGTCTCGCCAAAAGAGTGCGCCACGCGATTGGACCAGGCACCGGCGCAATTGATGAGCACTTCCGCACGCACTTGCAAGGGTTCGTCACCCTGCCGCGCTTCGGCCACGAAGTCGCGGCCATCGTGGCCCACCTGCATGACTTCGCAACGCTCGATCACGATAGCGCCCGCCGCTTCGGCCGCGCGCGCAAAGGCCGGCGAGACCAGGCGCGGATTGGCCTGGCCATCTTCCGGACACAGCGAGCCGCCGACCGCCGCGCCGCCCAGCCAGGGACATTGCTGGCGCAGGCGTTCGCCGCTGATGAGTTCGATCCCCAGGCCATAGGGCCGGCTCAGTTCGGCATAGGCGACCAGCGATTGCAGGTCGGCCTCGCTACGGGCCAGCTTGAAGTGGCCGCTGCGTTCGTATTCGCCGGTGGTGCCGATCAGGGACTGCAGATCGCCCCAGATCTGATGCGCGCGTTGCGACAGCGGCAGCTGCACTTCGGGCCGGCCCTGGCGGCGCACACCACCGTAGTTGATGCCGCTGGAACGCGCACCGCACAGGTCGCGTTCCAGGATGGTCACGCGGCGTCCGGCTTTGGCCAGCACCAGTGCAGCCGAGGTGCCGACGATGCCGCCGCCGATGATGAGGACTTCGGTATGGAGGCTCTTCATGAGGCATCCTCCTGCGCATGCAGCGCGATCACGCGCGCAGAGACCGGCTCGGGGGCCGGCACATGCATGCCCAATGGAATCGGCTTGATCGGTGCCTGGCCGCGCAGGCGACCGACTTCCTGCACCGGCAGGCTGGCAGCATGCGCCAGGATCTCGGCGGCCGCCGCACCACACATGCGGCCCTGGCAACGGCCCATGCCAACGCGTGTGAGGGCCTTGAGCCGGTTCATTTCCGCCGCGCCTTTCTCGCGCACGGCGGCACGCAATTCACCAACGCGGATGTTCTCGCAGCGGCAAATCACCAGATCGTCCGATGCCGTCGCCGCCCAGCGTTCGGGGAAGGGAAAGGCGCGCTCCAGTCCGAGCCGGAAAGCGCCGATGCGCGCCAGCTCCGCTTCGATCTGCGCCACACGGGCCGCATCGACGGCAACGCCGCGATCCTGCAGCAGGGCCAGCGCAGCGCGTTCACCGGCCAGCTCGGCGGCATCGGCCCCCATGATGCCGGCACCGTCACCAGCAAGGTAGACGCCCGGCACGCTGCTGCGGGTGCTCTTGTCGCGCACCGGCAGATGCGCGCGCTGCAGGCCGTCGAACTGGAAGCGGCAACCCAGCAGATCAGCCAATTGCGTTTCAGAACGCAGTGCATAACCGAAGCCGACGGCATCGCATTCAATGCGCTGCTCGGGACCGGGCTTGCCACTCGCGCTTGCCAGGTTCTCGCGACGCCAGACCAGCGCCTGCACACGTGCATCGCCTTCCACGCGCAGCACCCGCGCGTGCGAATGCACCGGCACGCCATGCAACTTGAGCCA
>Ga0207671_10002787_pt1 | contig 18240 bp, 14 predicted proteins | sample KBSC24metaG_FD_184352 | JGI IMG/M metagenome (GOLD analysis project Ga0207671, IMG submission 184352) | Corn rhizosphere microbial communities from Kellogg Biological Station, Michigan, USA - KBS C2-4 metaG (SPAdes) (version 2) | ecosystem: Host-associated > Plants > Roots > Rhizosphere > Soil... | reverse complement strand
AGATCTTTTATCCATCCTATGATTACCTGGGCAAAAAGGGTATCTTAATAGGATATTACAACTTTAACGAAAAGGCCCAGAAAACAGGCGCTCTAAGCTATGCCGACCGCGAAAAATTCGCGCTGGAAAAAGGCAGGCTCATACACCCGCAATACGATAAAGAATTTGAACGCTCATTTTCGGTAAGCTGGCACAAAACCAAATACAATTTAGGCGGATGGGCTGTTTATACTACCGAAACCCGTAAAGCCCAGTATCCTGTGCTGCTGAAACCGGATAAGCAGGTTTATTTTGCCGGTGAACATTTAACTTATTTAAATGCTTGGATGGCCGGAGCATTTGAATCGGCCCGGAGCACGGTAGCTGCCCTGCATGCCAGAATGAGCGAACAGCAGATCGCGTATCCGGCTCAGAAATAGAGTCAAGAAATAGAGTCAAGAATCAAGAACAGAAAAAGAGTATTTAAATAGACAAAGGATACAGGATGAAAAGATAAAAACAAGAGAGCAGGTTTGCATTCATCTTGATTCTTGACTCTGATCTCTTGAATCTTATTAAAAAACATAACCAAACCACCATGGCAAATTCACTAAACCGCAGAACCTGGATCAAATCCAGCGCATTTATGGCCGGGGGACTGGCCCTCTTTTCCGGTACTATCAGTAAGCTGGCGGCAATGCCGGTTGTCCGTTCGTTTAAACCATCGCCGCGTAGCCTGAATGATCAGGAGGTTATAGCCAATGCCGGGTTTGAGTTGAAGGCGAGACTATTGGCCAATGAAAATCCATTTGGTCCATCAGCTAAGGCAAAAAAGGCCATCCAGGATGCTATTGAAAAAAGTTATCAATATCCATTTTTTGATCTGCCGCTGCTTTATAATAAAATAGCTGAGTACGAGGGTATAAAACCCGCAAATATCCTGATGGATGCCGGCTCAACCCCGCTGTTACTTGCCGCGGCCATGTATTATACCAAAGGCGGTAAAACGGTGATCACCGGCGACCCATCTTATGATGATCTGCCAGGGCGTGCTGAAGCATTGGACGGAAAATGGGTAAAGGTACCGCTTACCGCAGATTATAAACTTGATCTGGATGCGATGGAAGCCAAAGTAGATGATAACACCGGTTTGGTTTATATCTGTAACCCCAACAACCCAACTGCTACCATTGTAGATACTGCAAAACTGAAAGCTTTTTGCGAGCGTGTATCCAAAAAAACAACGGTGTTTGTTGATGAGGCCTATATCGACTACCTGCCAGATCCGCAGGCTACCACCATGATCAGCGCTGTTAAAGCGGGTAATAATGTGATCGTGGCACGTACGTTCTCTAAATTATACGGTTTTGCCGGTATGCGTTTGGGGTATATTATATCACAACCGGATACAATTGCAACATTTAAAAAATATACCACACAATCATGGAGTATTTCGGCCCCAACATTGGCTGCCGCGATTGCCGCTTACCGGGAAACCGATTTTTTAAATGATACCTTAAAGAAAACGAATGAATCAAAAGAGTACTTGTATTCCGTGCTTAAAAAAGAGGGATACGAGTATATTCCATCATCGGCCAATTTTGTGATGTTCCCGCTTAAAATGGATGGACAAAAATTTGTAGGCGAAATGATGAAACGGGGAGTGGGCATCCGTAACTGGAAATTTAATGGCAAGGACTGGTGCCGTGTAAGCATTGGCCGTATGGACGAAATGGAGGCCTTTGCCGAAGCATTTAAACAAATATCTTGATTGGGAGTAAGGATTTTTGGACTTTTAGATAAAGGATAAAAGATCAGGAAAAACATTCGTCTTATTTCTTGAATCCTTGTTCTTTGCTCCAAAAATCCTTGCTCTAAAAGTCCAAATATCCTTTATCCAAAAAATATGCGTAAACTAACATTAACACTGCTTTTAACAGCTTCCATTTATTTGTGCCGGGCCCAAACGGTAAACCCACGCCCGCTTACCATGGCCGAATATGATAAGGCGCAAACATTTACTATCGCCGATCTGGATAAGGATACTTACGTGAAATTTGAGAACACTTATGTGCTCGATAGATATGAGAACCGTAAACCCTACTTTGTTACCGGAGCCGATGGCCTGAAAAAGCGCATTGACCTGTACAAACTCATCGCTAAAGAAGGAATGCAGGAAATAGGGCTGATGGTATTTTATACCAACGAAAAAGGAAAGCTATATAAGGCGCTTGTCCCGGATTTTACGGCTGATGCCAAAGTTTGGGCAAAATATTTCCAGGATATTGATAACATCAACAAAGAAGAAACAAATTTTATTCTGAAGCTATCTTATATCCTGTCAAAAGAAGTAAGCTTTCAGCAGTACAAAGTTTTAAACGGTGGGAAGGATATGAAGGAAGAGGCCGCCACTTATGGTAACGATATTTGTTTCCCGGGGGATGAGCTGGTGACCATGGCCAGCGGCGAAAAGAAAATGCTAAAAACCGTAAAACCCGGCGATGAAGTGATCACTATTGATCCGGCCACCAAAATAAGTTCGGCGGTGAAAGTGAAAGAACTAACTGTACATGAAGCTAAAAATTACGCGTTAACCCAACTGGTGCTGGTATCGGCCATTGTAAAAAATAGCAATGCCGGGCAGCAGATCAGCTTAAATACCAAAATATTACAGGCTACCCCTAATCACCCTATGCTTACCAAACAAGGCAATCTGAAAATGGGACAGATAACCGAAGGACAGGAGGTGCTGTGCATGAATGAGCAAACCGGTCGGTATGAAACGTTTACCGTGCTGCAAAAAACGGAGCATGGCGGTGGCTTACAAAAAGTGTACAACATTGTAGCGAATGGTGGCAGCACCCTGCTGATGAATGGCGTAATGGTGATGCAGAAATAAAACGCTGGCCTCACCTTTGTAAAATTCCTGCTTAAACTGTCCGCATGCGGACAATTACTATAATATATCCGTACGGAACTATATGAGATAATTTATTCTAATTATTTAATAGTCAGTAATTTATATGAATGGCATAATCTTGGTAAGCATGTTGACCTAAATGCTTTACTCATGCTGAAAAACTATATCAAAACTGCCTGGCGTAATTTGTTAAAAAACAAATTTTACTCCCTTATTAATATTGTTGGTTTAACTGCTGGCCTGGCTATCGGGATCCTGATATTATTATGGGTGCAGGATGAGCTGAGCTTTGATAGCTTTCACAAAAAAGCGCCTAACATTTATCGGATGGCTATTTTTGGCGGCACCGGGGCCAGCAGGCAGATCTGGTCGCAGGATGTAGCCCCGATGGGCCCGCTGGCCAAGCAGCAATTATCCGAAGTAAAGGATCAGGTGCGTATAACGGGTAATGAGTTTTTTTCGATGTTTAAATACCAGGATAAAGTTTTTGGTAACGAGAACGTTGTTTTTACTGATCCATCATTTTTCTCCATTTTCGACTTCCCATTGGTGCAGGGTAATACAGCAAAGCCTTTTGCAAATGATAATTCTGTAGTAATTACAAAAAAAACAGCTAAAAAATATTTTGGAGATGAAAACCCACTTGGAAAAGTAATCGTAGCGGATGATAAAGCAAATTTTACCGTGAGCGGTGTTATCAACGATTTTCCGGATAATTCAAGCTTTAATATGGATCTGATCATGCCAATGAGCTACCATATCAATAAAAGTTTGGCAGATAATAAAACAGATGTAAATAGCAATTTCAGCAATTTTAATTATGAAACTTATCTTTTGCTTAATCCGGGTACACCTCCACAAAGCTTAAAAACAAAGCTGTTTAACATTCACATCAATCATAAAAAGGAAGATACCGATGTTGAATATTTATTACTACCCTTAACAAAAATGCATTTATATCACCTTGATGGCAGCGATGGTGGCATAAGCACCGTAAGGATCTTTATGGTTATAGCTTTGTTAATATTAGTTATAGCCTGTATCAATTATGTAAATCTTTCAACCGCGCGGTCGATGCTAAGGTCAAAAGAGATCAGTATGCGTAAAATTATAGGAGCAGCAAAATCGCATTTATTCCTGCAATTTATTGTGGAAACCGCTTTGTTGTTTTTGATAGCCGCGGGTTTGGCCATTTTGCTTATTTATGCCCTGATGCCTGTGTTTAATCAGCTATCGGGCAAGCAGCTGGTGTTTAACATTAATAACTATCGTGCATGGATAGTTATATTGGCAACCATATCCGGTACACTTATCGTATCGAGTATTTATCCCGCATTATTACTTTCATCATTTGAGCCACTTAAAGCTTTAAAGGGTAAAATTACTGCTGGAGTAGGGGATGCTACCTTCCGAAAAATTTTGGTGGTTACCCAGTTTACATTTTCAGTTGTGTTAATTATTGGAACTATAGTGATCACCAGTCAACTCCGCTATATCCGCTCAAAACAATTAGGTTATGATAAAAGCCACGTATTTGCTTTCTGGATGCGGGATATGGCAAAACATTACGATGCTGTAAAAGCCGAACTATTAAAGCAGCCTGGCGTATTGGCTGTTACGCGCTCTAACTCCAACATTGTAAGAATTGGTGGCATCTCGGGCGATAATGATTGGGATGGTAAAGAGGCTAATCAAACATTTATTGTGCATCCTATGGCAATTGATAAGGATTTTATGTCCTTTTTTAAAATAAAGTTGGTACAGGGGGCTGGTTTTACAGGAGCAGTGGCCGATTCAACCCATTTTATTTTAAACGAAGCAGCAGTTAAGGAAATTGGGATGAAAGATCCGATAGGTAAAAGGTTCAGGATGTGGAAAATTAAAGGTACCATTATTGGCGTGGTAAAAGATTTTCACTTTGCTTCTATGAGGCAAAAGATCTCCCCGGCTGTTTTTTATTATACGCCTGAGAGTTTAGGTTCCATGTACATCAAAACAGATGGCCGAAACGCCCAAAAAGCAATTAGCGCGGCCCAGGAACAATTTAAGCAATACAACGGGCAATATCCTATTGACTATGCCTTTTTGGATGATGTTTTTAACCGCCTCTACGAAGGTGAGCAAAGAGAAGGAACCCTGTTTAATTATTTTGCAGGTATTGCTATCATGATCTCGTGTTTAGGTTTGTTAGGTTTAGCTGCCTTTACAGCACAAGTACGTACCCGCGAAATTGGCGTACGCAAGGTATTAGGGGCGAGTGTAAGCGAAATTATTGGTTTGCTGGCAAAAGACTTTATGAAACTGGTGCTGATCGCTATAGCTATAGCCATTCCGGCTGCCTGGTACACCATGAACAGATGGCTGGAAGATTTTGCCTATCGCATCAATATTGGCTGGTATGTATTTGTATTGGCAGGATTAATGGCGATATTGATAGCTTTTATCACCATCAGTTTTCAATCCGTTAAAGCAGCATTGACAAACCCGGTAAAGAGCTTAAGAAGCGAGTAATACTGTAGTTAACCTAAATAGTAAATTCGATTATTCCAATAGAATTGTAAAAGTATTGATGCCAATCAAAAAAATCTGCCTTGGGGAGGTTAGGGGCTAAAAAAACAAGTATCTTGCAAGTCTGAAAGTTATCTTTTCAGAGGGTAGAGGGCATGGCTTTAAAAACAACCATCATTACCGGTGCAACATCCGGCATAGGACAAGAAACCGCTTTAGAGCTGGCAGCACAAGGGCACGCGCTTTATTTGCTGGTACGCAATACGCCAAAAGGCGAGCGGCTCAAGAACCAAATAATTGGAAAAACGGGTAACAAAGAAATATATGTGGTACGCTGCGACCTGGCCGATCTGCAAAGTGTACGTGAAGCTGCTGATGAACTCAATCAAAAACTTTTCGCCGTTAATACCCTGATCAACAACGCGGGTGGCGTTTTTCAAGAACGGGAGGTGAGTAAGAATGGATTTGAAATGACCTTTGTTACCAATCATCTGGGGCATTTTTTACTGACAAATAGCTTGATGCCTTTATTACAAAAAGGGCAGGCCCGCATCATCAATGTAAGTTCAGAAGCTCATAAATGGGGCAAACCACGGTTTGATGATCTGCAATGGCAACAAACTTATAATGGTTTTAAAGCTTACGGGATGAGTAAATTGTTTAATATTTATTTTGCCCAGTCGCTGGCAGAGAAATATGGCGATAAGGGAATACTTGCTTTTTCATTACATCCAGGTACGGTAAAAACGGGTTTTGGAGCAGACATTAAAGGGTTGGGTAAAATATTATTTTTGCTGGCTACTCCATTTATGGTAACAGTAAAACAAGCTACCGAAACTTCGGTATTCCTGGCAACAGCTCCACGACTTGACCAATACAATGGAGCTTATTTTAAAAAGAAGAAAAAGGCAAATACCTCGGCCATTGCAACAGACACTGAATCACGTAATAAACTCTGGGCCATTAGCGAAAAACTCCTTTCACGGTATTTGATCTGGCCGGTTATCAATGCGGAATAAGGTTAAGAACCGAGAATCAAGAGTTAAGAATCAAGACAAAGAATTAATCACAAAAATTTTCTGTTTTGGTAGTCGCTCTTATTAATAAGAAGAGTAAATCCGCCTAATTATCTTCATTCTTGATCCTTTGCTCTTGATTCTCTTTTTTGTATCTTAAAAATTACCTTTTTTTACACAATCCGGTGTTGTGACATTAAAACTTAATAGTTATTTTAGGTGACTTAAATATGACAATCATGCCTTTTAATAGAAAAATAATTGCTACCCTCGGATTGTTATCTGTTGTGGTATTAGGTGCTATGACATCCATGACCCCTAAAAAGCCCCAGGATGAAGGGTTTAAAAACCTCAAGGTGCTACCAAAAAGCATCTCGGGCGATAATCTTCATAAAGTAATGGAGGAGTGGGAGCATTCATTAGGGGTACATTGCAACTTTTGCCATGTTCGTAATGAAGAAACCAAAAAAATGGATTGGGCAAGTGATGCCAAGCCTGAAAAGGAAATGGCCCGCGATATGTACAAGATGATGAATAAAATAAACCAGAAATATTTTCACGCCAAAAAAGATTCATTAGGCATGATCATGCAATCTGGTATCAACTGTAATACCTGTCATCGCGGTACAGCCCATCCCGAAGTGGTTATACCCGCCGGTGGTGCCCCTGGTGGTATGCCTCCGGGTGGTCAACCAGCTCCAGGAGGCCAGCCAGCTGCTGGTAGTCCTGATAAAAAAGGATGATCCTTAAAATATTCAAAACACCTCTTACGTAAAGTAAGGGGTGTTTTAATTTACCATGAATATGAACAGTATAATCAATGTCAGAAATGCGAATGAGGATGATCTGCTGGCCATTCTGCACATCTATAACGATGCCATATTAAATACCACTGCTGTTTACAGCGAACAACCCCACACGCTTGAAATGCGACAGGAATGGTACCAGGATAGGATAAGTAACGGCTTCCCGATACTGGTGGCAGAGTCGGGTGGAAAGATAGCCGGCTTTTGCACTTATGGACATTTCAGGACCTCGCCGTGTTATCTTTATACTGTTGAACATTCTGTATATGTTGATCCAATATTTCAGGGACAGGGTATTAGTAAACTTTTACTCAGGCCGCTTATTGATATAGCACAAAAGAATGGCATTCATGCTATGATAGCGGGTATCGACAGCGAGAATCAAATCAGTTATCATTTGCACCAATCATTGGGTTTTAGGCAGGTTGCCCACTTTAAAGAAGTTGGTTTTAAGTTTAACCGTTGGCTCGACCTGATTTTTATGCAGTTATTGCTTGATGAGCAATATTGAATTTCATTTTAAAGCAAAAAATGCTATAAATTTCATTATTTTTAAGTTAACTTTAGTCGCCCCCTGATTGAAATGTGAACTTATTGAATAAATATGCACTTTTGATAGTTTAATTTCGGTCGGGCAGTAAAAAACCCCTTAATTAACTGACCATGACTGTTGAAATTGAAGAAAAACCTATTCTTTCCATTGTTTCCTCAAAGCGAACAAGCCATACCAACGCTGTTCATTGCAGACGCTGTAATAATGCCAACATTAGCCGCATACCCCGGGGCCCATTTGTAAAAATGTTTTTGTTTTGGTTACCGCTTAAAAAATACGTTTGTTATCGCTGCCATCGCAAATCATACAGGTGGAAGCCCTGATCAGGCACAACTGACCTATCATATTCTTGTACCCTATTTGCCATCAATAAAATAATGCTTTGCAAAGTGTAAATCCATTACATTTGTTAAATGCAAAAGATACTGATCGCTAACCGTGGCGAAATAGCTTTAAGAGTAATGCGCTCTGCGCGCGAAATGGGTATTAAAACTGTTGCCGTATATTCAGACGCGGACCGTGATGCATTGCATGTACGCTATGCCGACGAAGCAGTTTATATCGGCGCAGCCCCATCAAGCCAATCATACCTTAATGGCGAAAAGATCATTGCTGCCTGCCATAAAACAGGGGCCACAGGTATCCATCCCGGTTATGGCTTTTTGAGTGAGAACGCAGCCTTTGCACGGCAGGTAAAAGAAGCCGGACTGGTGCTTATTGGGCCATCGCCCGTGGCTATGGAGATTATGGGAAACAAGCTATCGGCCAAAGCAGCCGCTTTAAAGTATAATATACCCATGGTACCCGGAACCGAAGAGGCTATAACCGATGTTGCCGAAGCAAAAGCAAGGGCTGTAGAGGTTGGTTTCCCAATATTGATAAAAGCCGCTGCAGGTGGTGGTGGTAAAGGTATGCGTATAGTGGAAAGCGTAGCCGATTTTGAAGAACAGATGCAGCTTGCCGTATCCGAGGCTACTTCAGCTTTTGGCGATGGATCAGTTTTTATTGAGCGTTATGTATCATCACCCAGGCATATCGAAATACAGGTTTTGGGCGATACACACGGCAATATTGTACATCTTTTTGAGCGTGATTGCTCGGTACAACGCCGTCATCAAAAGGTGATAGAAGAAGCGCCATCAAAAGTGCTTACTCCGCAGATCAGGGAGCAAATGGGCAAATGCGCGGTTGATGTGGCCAGATCGGTCAACTATACAGGTGCAGGTACCGTGGAGTTTATTATGGATGATGCCCTGAACTTTTATTTCCTGGAGATGAACACCCGCCTGCAGGTAGAACATCCCGTAACGGAGCTGATAACCGGCATCGACCTGGTGAAAGAGCAGATCCGCATAGCCCGGGGCGAAGCTATCAGCTTTAAACAAGAGGATCTGCAAATACGCGGCCACGCTATTGAGTTAAGGGTATATGCGGAAGATCCGGCCAATAATTTTTTACCAGATATCGGCACGCTGCAAACTTATATTACCCCTAAGGGAGCCGGCGTGCGAGTTGATGATGGTTTTGAACAAGGTATGGAAATACCTATTTACTACGACCCCATGATAGCCAAACTGATAACCTATGGTAAAGACAGAACCGAGGCTATCGAACGCATGATCCGTGCTATTGATGAATATCAAATAACCGGCATTACCACTACACTTGGTTTTGGCCGCTTTGTGATGCAGCATGAGGCCTTTACATCGGGCAACTTTGATACGCATTTTGTTAAAAATTATTTTAACCCCGAAGTATTAAATACCGAAGATCAAGGCGAAATAATGATCGCTGCCGTAATTATGGAACAATTGCTCAATCAAAAGAAAGTTGTAACCGCATCAGTAACAACTGTAGAAACAAGTAACTGGGTAAAGAACCGTACCCGGCTGCAATAGTAGGTAGGGTATTATAGCAGTTCTGTTAGTTCACTAAAACTATCCACAGTAGCCACCATGCCATCGGGTACCTGACCAAAGCCATAGCTGGCAAAAATAAAGGGTATACCAGCCTGGTAGGCTGCGGTATAATCGCCCATGGTATCACCTACATACACGGGAGCTTTAAGCTGATGATCGTTTACGATGTCCTTAATATTATCGGCCTTAGGGTTGCCTTTGGTGCCAAAGCACTGGTGCCCTAAGAAGTGAGCATGCATGTTATTCAAGTCCAGGAATACCTCAATATAACCATTCTGGCAGTTACTTACAATATACAGCTTGTATTTTGTTCCCAGGTACTTCAGGGTTTCTTCCAGTTGCGGATATAGTTCGCCGCCTTTGGTATGTAAAATTTCGAGCTCACTGATGGCGCAAAGGGCTTGTACTTCCTTGCGTTGGTCGGTATTAAGGTTGGGGAATAGTTTATCAAAGATGGCATCATAGGTCATGCCGGTGATCGATTTGACACGTTCTACGGTCATCAGTTCATCAATGTAATCAATTTTTGAAAGGGCCGCCTGCCAGGCGAGGGCCACGTTGGTTGTGCTATCCCAAAGAGTGCCATCGAGATCAAAAATTATACTGTCGAATTGATTGTGTAGTGAAGTATCCATAGTGGCGGCAAAAGTAATAAAAAACGCGAGGAAGCCCCCTCTAAATCTCCCCCAAAGGGGGAGACTTTTAAAGATATTTTGAAGCCCTCCCCTTTGGAGAGGGTTGGGTGAGGCTAATGAAATTGATACACGGAAGGCAATGGACATATCTTAAATGAAGCTTTGGAATGACAACTCAGTGTAAAATAAATTCCGCCTTTAGTGCTCTAGGATGCTAATTGGTTAAATTCGCTTATCATCAACAAGAAAGAGCATAACTATTGAAGACCGATCGCCCTCCAAAAAATACCATCACTCATAAAGTTACCTTAAAGGAGCGTTTTGAGGCGCTGCGCAATTTGCCGGCATTTTTTAAATTGGTATGGCAAACCAGCCGCTGGATGACAGTGGTAAACGCCCTGCTGCGTATCATACGTTCAGCTATGCCCCTGGGGCTGTTATATGTAGGTAAGCTGATCATTGATCAGGTAGTCCTGGTAAGCCACGCGCATGCGAAGGATATGACGTATCTGTGGCAGCTGGTAGGGCTGGAGTTTGCCTTAGCTATACTTACCGACGCGCTTAGCCGGGCCATCACGTTGATGGATAGTCTGCTGGGCGACCTGTTCAGCAATTATACTTCGGTCAGGATCATGGAGCATGCTGCCACGCTTGATCTGGATCAGTTTGAAGATTCGGTATTTTATGATAAGCTGGAACGCGCCCGGCAGCAAACCGTGGGGCGTACCATATTGCTTTCGCAGGTAATGAGCCAGGTACAGGACCTGATCACCATGGGCTTCCTGGCCGTGGGGTTAATGGCTTTTAATCCATGGCTTATTGTGCTGCTGCTTATTGCCATTATTCCTGCTTTTTTAGGTGAATCGTACTTTAACGATCAAAGTTATGCTTTAACCCGTGGGCAAACGCCGGAACGGCGCGAACTGGATTATGTCCGTTACCTGGGTGCCAGCGACGAAACAGCCAAAGAAGTAAAGATATTTGACCTTTCGGGCTTTATTATCGACAGGTTCAGACTCCTGTCTGATAAATTTTATGGCGATAATAAACGGCTGGCTATAAAACGCTCGCTATGGGGTACTTTTTTTGCCATGCTGGGCAGCCTGGGCTATTATGCGGCTTACCTGGTTATTATTGTACGTACGGTTAACGGAAGCGTGACCATAGGCGAGCTGGCCTTCCTGGCTGGCTCATTCCGGCAGCTTCGCGCCTTACTTGAAGGGATCTTAACCCGGTTTACAGCAGTATCACAAGGTGCTATTTACCTGCGCGATTTTTTTGAGTTTTTCGAGATCGTACCTAAGATTAAACTGGCCGAAAATGCATTACCGTTCCCCAAAGTAATACAACAGGGCTTTACTTTCGAAAATGTGGGTTTCCGGTATATAAACTCCGACAGATGGGCCAACCGGCATTTGAATTTTACCCTGTATCCTGGCGAAAAACTGGCGTTGGTGGGAGAAAACGGCGCGGGTAAAACCACGCTGGTAAAATTGCTTGCCCGTTTGTATGACCCCACAGAAGGCCGGATATTACTGGATGGCATCGATTTGAAACAATATGATCTAACCGACCTCCGGCTTAACGTGGGTGTTATTTTTCAGGATTATTTGCGTTACCAGATGAGCTTTGCTCAAAATATAGCCGTAGGCAAAATAAGCGAAAAGGATAACCGCCCGCTCATCGAAAACTCGGCCCGTCAAAGTCTGGCAGATCTACTGGCAGCCAAACTTCCTGGTAATTATGACCAGCAATTAGGCAAACGCTTTGCCGATGGGATAGAGCTATCTGGCGGCGAATGGCAAAAGGTTGCCCTTGCACGGGCCTACATGCGCGACGCGCAGTTGTTAATATTAGATGAGCCTACATCTGCCCTTGATGCCAGGGCAGAATACAATGTTTTTGAGCGCTTTGCCGAATTAACTAAAGGGAAATCGGCCGTGCTGATCTCGCACCGTTTTAGTACCGTTCGTATGGCCGACCGGATACTGGTACTGGAAAAAGGAGAATTGATAGAAATAGGCAGCCACCAGGAATTATTGCTTAAAGGGGGCCGCTATGCCGAATTATTTGACCTGCAGGCCGCCGGCTACCGATAGAATTGATCAGTAACTAACTATCAATTAAGTGATAATCAATTGCAGCTCATAGCTGTTTCAATCTGTCACCAGGATTATTGTCAATAAATCAATAGTTTATTTCCTGATGTATGAAAATGCGTAGAAATACGTAGACGATACCGTATTATCCCCCTGTTATTTGTGTTATGATAAGATTAACTTTGGATTCATGTTTGAGTGGGCAACTAAACAAACGTTTACAAAGCTATTTACTATGAAACTTTTTTATCACTTTTTAATTTTTGTCTTTGTATCCCTTATACTCGTAGCATGTGCCAAAATATTTACTTCAGATACTGAAATAAAATTATTTAATATTCAACCGTCAGAAGTAAAACAGCAGCAAGATGTTCAACCTGATAATGCAGTGCAGGCTGACCTCAAAAAGGATTTTTTTACGATCACCAATTTTACCTACAAAAACCTTTTAAAAACCAAAAGGTGGGCAGATAACCAATGTGATTATAACAGCGTTTTTTACATTAAAAATGTACAAATGGCCATTAACTGTTTAGGCCAGTACTCATCGCAATATTAATTTCGTTTTTAGTTTAGTTTTTTAATTAGGGAAACAGTTGGCAAACAGTCATTACAGCAATGTAGTGGCTGTTTTGTTATTTAGCCCGGTTGCACATGATATTGCTGCAATTCGGGCTAAGTAATACAAATTTTTCTTACCTATAACTTGGGAAGTGCCCAAAAGTAAAGACTAAAGTAAAAAAGGGGATGGCCAGTAAAATATAGACCCTTGCCAATTGCTGATCATCGGCATTACCCATTATAAATACATTATATAGATCTTTTTTTATGATGTTTAATTTCGCTTTCATGCTTTCAAAAAATATGGATGTGATATGTAGTTATGACCAAAATCAAGCTCCATAGTTTAATAGTGGCAAAATTATTAGACCATAGAAAAGCGCCGGCAGATAAAACCTGCCGACGCTTATCATCATCATTCATCAAAAGATCAGTTTATTTTGTCGCGGCTCATTTCGGGATGATAATGCAGGCCGGGAGTAAGCCAGTACAATAACATAACCCTTGAGTATCTGAAGTTAAAAGGCGAAAGTATAACCGCGATAGCCAATATAATAGTAACATATAACCATGGATTATGGCTTCCGGTCAATACACTTATAGCTATGGCTGCTGTTACCATTTCGGCAACATTAAAGGCATAACTTACAAACATGGCCACATAAAAATAGCCGGGTTCTCTTTCGTAAGTTAAACCACAATGGGGGCAGGTTTTGTGCATTTCCTGACCCTTAAAGCCATACATGCTGGTGGCAAACATGTCGCCACGCCTGCAACGTGGACATTTGGCATGTACAAAAGCTGGCCATGCTGCTAATTTATAGTTGTTATTTTCCATGATCGTATAGTAATTTTTTTCTGAACTCTTCGGGTGTGGTATCTTCCAGTTTTTTAAAAAACTTGGTAAAGTAGGAGTTATCGCTAAAGTTTAATTTCAGTGATATTTCGCTGATACTGAGCTGTGGGTTTGTCAGCATACGTTTGGCCTCTAGCATTACCCTGTTACGGATCATTTCGCCAGCCGGGATACCCATGATATCCTTACAAACCGCGTTAAGGTGGTTAGGGGTAATATAGAGCATAGCGGCATAATCCTTTGGTAATTTAATGTCGGTATAATGATGTTCAATTAAGTTTTTAAAGTTTTTAAGCAGGGTTTGGTTGTATGATGAATTATTGCTTACCGTTGGAATGGCAGATACCCGGTTAACCCTGATAAATAGCTGGAGCATCAGCAACCTGATCATGTCGGCAGCAGATGTGCCGGGGTTAGTAGCTTCAGTTAATACAGCTTCGAAAAGTGGTTGGATAGCTGCATAAGTTTCGGCTGGTAAATTGATCACTGCATCGGCCAGGTTACCGCTAAAAAAAGAAAAATTATCCAGGTAACCATGTTGTAACACGAATGATTGTATGAACGATGCCGAAAAATTGATGATATAACCATCTGTAAAACCCTCAAATCCCCAGGAATGTACCTGGCCTGGTATCATAAAATAAATTTGTCCGGGTTTAACCTCAAAACTTTCAAAATCTATCATGTGGGTACCTGATCCAGCTGTAAATAATACCAAATGATAAAAGGTGTGGCGATGGGTGGCAAACAGGTTCTTATGCGTATCCAGATATGGTGCAAAACGGCTTATAAGTATGTCATCCTGATTGATGTCAGATAGCGAACAGATATCATATAATGGTATGTTTTGTAACATGAAACAAAATTACACACCAATTTACCTTTTATAATGGTACTATTTTTATTTTAAATGGTACTATTCAATGATAATTGAATAGTACCATAAATTAAAAGCTTCCTGGTTTATACTTTTCATGACTTATCAATGACCAATCGTTGCTTATTGGTGTTATACGCATATTTTTAGGGTGCGATACACACATTTTTATTTTACAGCCATAGTGACATTTGATAAAAAAAATATCACAATGAAAAATAAATTTTTAGTGACCTGCTTAATAAGTTTATTATCAGTCACATCAATCTACGCTTATACAGGCCCAAAAACTGGCGATACCGGTTATGCCGCCGTGATCCGCGACTTTATTGACAGCCATATGAATGGCAATTATAAAGAGCTTAACAAGGTATTGGATGAAAATTATACATTGAAAATTCCCCGCGGCAATAAAGTGATCCATCAAAATAAATCAAGCCTGGTTGATGCCATGAAAAAAGAGGCAGGCACTCAGCAAAACTGTCAATCAAATTACGAAGTACTGGCTAAAAGTGATGCGCTGGTAATAGCCAGGGTTGATTTTAGTTATCATGACAGTATACAGCATAATTATCTGATATTGGAGAAGGACGATGCCCAGGAATGGAAAATTACCCAGATTTGTAAAATGTTTGAAGATCTGGAAACCCCGGCAGGTGGTAACGGAGCCGTGACTGCCAAAAGTTGAGTTTTAATAACTGATCTTATTATAAAACTTCATAGGGGACTTTAACCAATATACCCTATATTAATGAATCACCCCAAAAGGGTGATTTTTTTTATTTTATTTAGCTTTATTTTGAATTTAATTGCGGTAATACTGCAAACTATTAATTTACACGTAAGTGAACAAGTATTTTTTATATCTGGTGCGGGTGTTTTGGTGTGTTGTATTTATTTGTTTAATGCGGGTATTTCCGGCGTTGGGGCAAAAATATACGTTTGCGCATTATGATATTGACGATGGTTTGATCCAATCGCAGGTAAATAAGTTCACGATGGATAAGGATCATCGTTTATGGATAGCCACATTTGGAGGAGCCTGCCGTTTTGATGGAAAGGAGTTTTTAGGATATTCCAGGCAGAATGGGCTGCCTAATAATTATGTAAGCACCGTTTTTTCTGATCGTGCGGGGCGTGTATGGTTTGGTACGCTTGACGGGTTGGCGATGCTGCACAATGGCAAAATCAGGAACTACAAACCCGCAGCCTCTCAAAAACACAATATTGTAACCGATATAACCCAGGATGCAAGTGGTACTATCTGGGCGGTAATGGGCTATGCTTTATTTAAAATTACTGGCAGTAAGATGGAGCCTGTGACATTTGATGATAGCAGCAAGGTGACCACTATAACAGTTGATAAAACCGGCAGACTTTATGCCGCAGTTTACGGAAAAGGCATATATTCTTTAACCCACAGTGGATGGGCGTATTCCACCCGCTTTGGTGAAAAATATGAGCAGCTTGCCGTAAGAAAAATATTGTTTGACAAATTTGACATGCAAAGGGCTTACCTGTTAACCTGGAAGGGCTTGTTTTATATAAGTGATAACCAGGTGATGCCCTATGCCTCTGCACAAATGGCAAGCGTAAAGGGGCAGCTACTCTGTATTGAACAGGATGAGTATAAGAACATTTGGATAGGTACCGATAATGGTGCTTATTGTTTAATGGATGGTGATGTTATTCATTACGACTCATCAAATGGACTTACCGATATCTCTATTGCTGATATCTATGTCGATACAGATAATAATCTTTGGCTCGGGAGTCTGGGTAATGGTTTATACCGCTGCGAAGGCAGTAAATATGTGACTTTTGATGGTACGCAGGGTTTGCCGGAGTCAAAAATAATCATGGCGATCACTAAAGACTGGAACGATCATATTGTGCTGGGTGCAGATGGGGGAGGGCTGATACGGTATGATGGCAGAAAACTCAGTAATATAGCAACACCGGCCAGTTCAAAGTATTTAGCAGGTATACAATGCTTATATACCGATAAAAATAAAACCGTTTGGATTGGTACAAGCCAGGCTGGGTTGTGGCAGTATGATCAAAAAGGTTTCAGACAGATAAAAGGAAGTGATGAAATAGCTTACCACGCCATTATAGCCGACGACAACGGGGTTATCTGGCTGGCCACATCATTGGGTTGCTACTATTATGAAAAGGGTGTGCTTAAACAGTTGGAAGGTGTGCCTGAGTACTCATCATCATTAGTATCGGCAGGTCGCGATTCTGTGTTTATAGGTACGCAAAATGGTATTGTGCTGCTGGTAAACAAAAAAGTAGTTCAGACTTATAACCAAAGCTTTCTTAAAAACTCTGCTATCCTAACCATGATCAAATATCATAACCTGGTTTTAATAGGCACCGATGACAGGGGTTTATTTGTTTGGAACCTGAAAAATAATCATTTAAAAAGTTATACTACAAATGATGGTCTTAAAGCCAATACAATATACAGCTTAATAGCAGATGATACAGACAATGTTTGGATAGGTACAGGTAAAGGCGTTAATCAAATGAAGTTTGATCAGGCTGCAAATAAATTTGTGATTATTGATAATTCGGGCTCAAAGGAGCCTGTTTTTGAAACCAATCAAAACGCTATACTTTATAAAGATCATCAGGTTTGGGTAGCAACCACCAAATCTGTTATGGTTTATAATACCCGTTTACAAACAAAATCTTCACCACCGCCACATATCATTATTGAAAATGTGAAGCTAATGCCGCAGATAGGCAGGAGTAAGGATACCGGTTTTACTTATTTAAATAATGGGGCTTCTTTAACTTATAATCAAAACCACCTGGCCATCTCCTTTTTAGGTATTTATTTAAAAAACCCTACAAGTGTGTCATATCGCTACAAGTTAGTTGGTTTAGACAGTACTTTTTGCTCGCCCGTAAAAAACAATGTTGTTGAATACCCTATGTTGCCGCCTGGTAAGTATACATTTAGGGTAAAGGCAATTAGTCCGGATGGTAAAGTCTCGCCGGATACGGCTAATTTTAGTTTTGAAATTATTCCACCATTTTATAAAACGCTTACTTTTCAAATATCGGCGGTACTGTTTTTTGTATTAATAGGTTTTGGTTTGCAAAATATCTGGCACCATAGCAAAATACAACGACAGCAAGCGATTGAGGCTATTAAACAGGAAGAAAAAATAAAGATCAGGCAGCAAACAGCCGAAGATTTTCATGATGACCTGGGCAATAAACTTACCCGTATTTCTATACTTTCAGAAATTTTAAACGCCAAAATTGATCAAAGCAAAACAGATCAGCATGGGCTTGTTGACCAGATCAAACAAAATGCGGCTGCCCTTTATAATGGTACCAAAGATATTTTGTGGGCCCTTGACCCCAAAAGCGATAATTTATATGAAACTTTGATACACATTAAAGAAATTGGCATTGAGCTGTTTCAGGATATGCCGGTTGATTTTGAGTTTAACAAAATTGATGATAACCTGAAACAAGTTAAGCTACCGATGGA
>Ga0207671_10002783_pt1 | contig 18250 bp, 15 predicted proteins | sample KBSC24metaG_FD_184352 | JGI IMG/M metagenome (GOLD analysis project Ga0207671, IMG submission 184352) | Corn rhizosphere microbial communities from Kellogg Biological Station, Michigan, USA - KBS C2-4 metaG (SPAdes) (version 2) | ecosystem: Host-associated > Plants > Roots > Rhizosphere > Soil... | reverse complement strand
TTCGACGACTCCGAAGAAATGCGTGCCGCCTTTGCGGACGAGACGGACGCCAATATATACAGCAGATTCAGCAATCCTTCCGTACAGGAGTTTACCGACCGTATGTGCGCCCTGGAAGGCGCCGAGGCCGGATTTGCCACCGCATCGGGGATGAGCGCCATCGTCGCCTCCTTCCTGAGCTTCCTCAAAAAAGGAGATCATCTGCTGTCCTGCAGCTCCATCTTCGGCAGCACCCATACCATCATTACCAAATACCTTCCGAAGTTCGGCATCGAATATACCTATGTACCTGCGGGCGACCTCGGGTCATGGGAAGCCGCTATACGTCCCAATACAAAGATGATCTACCTGGAGACGCCGACCAATCCGGGGCTGGAGCTCATCGACCTGGAACTGGCGGGCCAGCTGGCGCGTAAGCACAACCTGATCCTCAATGTAGACAACTGCTTCGCCACTCCCATCGGCCAGACCCCCATCCAATATGGCGCCGACCTCGTCGTTCACTCCGCCACCAAATGGCTCGACGGACAGGGACGCGTGCTGGGCGGAGTGGTAGTAGGAAAAAAAGCGCTGATACACGAGATCTATTTATTCTGCCGCAGCACAGGCCCTTCCCTCTCCCCCTTCAATGCCTGGATCCTGAGCCGCAGCCTGGAGACGCTGGATGTAAGGATGGAAAGACATTCCGCCAACGCATTCCATATCGCACAACAGCTGGAAGGACATTCCGCCATCGCCAGCCTGAAATATCCTTTTCTTCCCAGCCATCCGCAGCATGCTATTGCCAAAAAGCAAATGCACAACGGCGGCGGTATTATTTCGTTCGACCTGAAAGGAGGACTGGAGGCGGGACGCAAATTCCTGGACAACCTGAAGATGCTTTCAAAGACAGCCAATCTGGGCGATACCCGCAGCATCGCTTCTCATCCGGCCAGCACTACCCATGCCAAGCTCACTCCCGAAGAAAGGGCAGCCGTAGGTATAACGCCGGGGCTCATACGCATCTCTGTGGGACTGGAGCATAGGGATGATATCCTGGCGGATATTCTGCAGGCGTTAAAATAGCAGGCATGTCTATCGGCTTCGGCCGTGCACGGCCCTATTTTCGCCCCTTCCCATTCAAGCTCAGCGTACCGGCACCGGAAATACCCTGATTGTCCGTCTGCGGTCCATTCAGCACACAACGATATTGATATCCGGCGAAGCTGTCGGGTGGGTTGGTCAGTTCCAGCACGGAAGTGGTACTACCAAAGTAGGGGCTGCTGGCAGGAACGTTATTCCACGATTTGCCATTGTCGGTGCTCACCTGCCATTGATACGTGACGGCGGTCCCTGTTGCCACGACGACAAAGGAAACCTGGCAGCCCGGAGCCCCGCAATTTGCATTCGAAGGCTGGCTGGTGATCGCGTAAATGTTCCCGCTGCTATATCCCGTTAACTTAGCCTGGAAGAAACTTATAAAAGTACCGGTACCTGTGTTGGTTACAGTTCCCCCGATGTTGTTGAAGCTGACTGCATTCAGGAGGGTGTCGCCAAAAAAGAGATTGACACTGGCAAGCGCGCGGGCGCCCGTGGCAGTCTTAATGCTGTCCCGCAATGCGGTGGATAGTGTCAGGTTCCCCCGGTTGATCAGCTTCCCTCCGCTGTATAGATAGTCATAATTGATCAGTGTACCATTATTGGTGATAGAGGCTCCCTTATCTGTCAACAGACTGTCCTCATTGTCCAAAATGCCGGACGGCATGATAGTAAGCTGTGTCTGGTCTTTCATCCGTATGGTTCCCTCCTGATAGATATTACGAAGATTTCCACCGGAGTCGATGGCAAGGACGCCGCGGTTGGTGCACCATAACCGCCCAAAGTTCTGGAAGACACCTCCAATATGCAACGCGGAGTCTATCTGCAACGCACCTTCGTTTGAGAACGATCCGCTGGTATAGGAGTTACCCCCAATGCCGATACTGCCTTTCGCCTGGTTCAGATATACGCCGTTGTTCAGAAGGTTGCCATGGATCAGCGCCATGACACCACTGTTGTTTATAGTATCGCCTTTTGTATTACCAAGTTTGCCATACGACACGAGCGTGAGAGCCGAGCCGGATTCGGTGGTGATATTGCCGCTATTCCACAACCTGCCCCCATTGATCACCCTGGAGCGGGATTTATTGAGCATTTGACCAAAAATGGTAATGGTACCATTGTTTATAAAATTTCCTTTGACAACCAGAATGCCATCGATGGTGATGGAAAGACCGGGTTGAGATATCCGGCAGACAGCGGTGTCTTCGATGATCAGCGTGTCACCAGGAGGGATAATAGGTCCGGGGTAAATGTCTTTCCAGTTGCGGGGGTTCGTCCATTCTCCATTGCCTATAAAACGAAAGGTATAAGGCTGATCGCTTTTACAGGACGACAGTAAAAAAAAGTTCAGAAAAATAATGACAAAGGAAAATAACGCGACTCGCCGGGGCGGGGATACAAGTGGCATGGTATTGAGATTTAAGGGTTGCTACTAAGATAGCTGAATCACCTTAAACCTGCCACTCCATTGCCGTCATTCGGTGTCCCATATTCGGGGGATGATCGGGCGAATAATAGGTGCTTTGATCGTTAATCTCCCCAGATCTCGCCTTCTCCCTTCAACCATTCCTTCACCAGCTCTGTAGTGACTGACTTCGGCCGCTCGAGAGGGAATCCCAACGCCCTGTCCCAGCAGAGGCTGGCCAGTACGCCCAGTGCCCGGCTAACGCCAAAGAGTACTGTATAAAACTCATATTCCACCATTCCATAGTGAACTAAGAGAGCTCCGCTGTGTGCATCTACGTTCGGCCAGGGGTTCTTGATCTTCCCGAGAGATTGCAGGATGGGAGGTACCGTATCATAAATATTCCATACCGTCTGAACCAGGGGATCATCCGGCATGTGCTTCTTTCCAAATTCCATTTGGGCTGTAAATCTCGGGTCCGTCTTGCGCAGTACGGCGTGACCATAGCCAGGCACCACCTTACCTTCACTCAAGGTCTTTTTCACATAGGCTTCGATCTGCCCGGCGGAAGGCAGCTCCACCCCCAGCTCGCTGCGCATCTCCAATATCCACTTGATCACTTCCTGGTTGGCCAGTCCATGTAAAGGACCCGCCAGACCATTCATACCCGCGGCAAAGCTCAGGTAGGGATCGCTGAGAGCAGACCCCACGAGGTGCACCGTATGCGCGCTGACATTCCCTCCTTCATGATCCGCATGTATCGTCATATACAGGCGCATCAGTTCCCGGAAGGCTTCATCCTCATATCCCAGCATATGGGCAAAATTTCCCGCCCAGTCCAAAAGACCGTTGGGGTGAATATGATCTTCATCCTTATACTTTCTGCGATAGATATACGCAGCTACCCGGGGCAGGCGTGCTATCAGGTCCATGCTGTCATCGAATATCGCCTCCCAATAATCTTTTTTGTTCATCCCCTGGGCGTACTTCTCCGCGAACTTGCTCTCCGTCTGGAGCGCCATTATGGCCACCACGAACTGGGTCATGGGATGCGAATCCTTCGGCAGCGCCTCGATGGCGGCAAAGACGTGATTGGGGACATGGCTCCGGCGCTGCCAGTTGGCCGTGAGGTCATGAACATCCTGTTCCGTAGGCAGCTCGCCCAGCAACATCAACAGGAAAAGACCTTCCGGCAGGGGTTCTGTACCACCGCTGGCCTTTGGCAGCTTCTTCTGCAGGTCAGGGATGGAATATCCTCTGAAACGGATACCTTCCTGTGCATCCAGCAAGGACGTCTCGCTCACCAGACCGGTGATACCGCGCATGCCCTGGTAGATCTGGGAAAGGGTCACCTCCCCTATCTTCTTGCTTCCGTGCTCTTTCAACAAATCCTTTATTTCGGCCGATACCGCGTCCGCCTTGCTTTTAAACCTGTCTTTTAATATTGCCATATCGAAGCTGTTTTACCGGTTAAAGTTACTATAGGAACTGTTGTAATACAAACGATCCGCCAGGATTTAGATTATTTTAATACACCAAAAAATTCTGGCGGCATGGGCCAGGGTGCGTCCGGGGCTACTTCGGCGTTCTCGCGTACAACCAAAACGCCAGTCCGCTGAAAATAATATTTGGAAGCCATGCCGCGATCATAGGCGGAAAGCTCCCCTTTGTACTAAAGGTCACGGAGAATTTGTCCATCACCACGAAAATAGCCGCCATTACGATGCCCATGGCCAGATGCAATCCGCTGCCGCCCCTGATCTTCCGGGTGCCGATCACCGCCCCCATCAGGGTCATGATGATAACGGAAAAGGGAGTGGCGTCCCGGTGATAAAGCTCCACCTTGAAAGTATTCAGCCCCTCGGCGCCCCGCACCTCTTCCATATGGATAAATTGATGCAGTTCGGGCGTGGTAAGTTTGTCCTTTAAATAGTCATCCCTCCTCAATTCCTTCGGCAGCACGTTCAGGTTCACATGCATACTGTCCTGCTTTGTCACGGTCTCCTTCAGCCCATCTATTTTCCTTTCGATGACTCCCTGCAGCCGCCAGTCCTTCTTCAGCGGGTCCCATTTTACGGTCTCGGCCCGCAGATTATAAGCGACCTTGTTGCCTTTCAGCCTCTGCAGGAAAAAATTGCTGGCCGACTTGTTTAAGGTATCGTAATACCGGAACCCGACATAGGTGGTGGGGTCCACACGGAGATAAAAATTATTGGTCCGGTAGTAATCCGAGTTGTAGGAGCTGTTGCGATCCACATAGACAGTCTGAAAATCCGTACGTATCTCATTGGCCCTGGGCACCCAGTACTGGCTCGCCCACCAGAATATCAATGCCAGTATGAGCGAACCCAGGAAATAAGGCCGTAACATCCGATTGTAACGCACCCCTCCGGCAAGGATGGCAATGAATTCCGACCGCCCTGCCATCTTACTGCTGAAATAAATGACGGCAATAAAGGTCATCAACGGAAAGATCATCGACATGATGAAGGGTACAAAGCCGATGTAGTAGTGGATCACCAGCTGCCAGGCCGTCATTCCGGACTTGACGAAGTCGTCCGCTTTTTCGCTGGTATCGATCACCACTGCGATGACCGTGATCACCAGCAGGGTAAATATAAAGGTCCCCAGGAACTTCCGAAGTATGTATCTGTCCAGCAGTTTAAGCATGCGCCGCGAAGGTACGCCCCGCCTTTCATAATCTTCTCCTAAAAATGATTATAATCTCGTCTGCAGCAGCGGCACCTGTTCACTGCTCCAGCTGACAAAATCCCCTGCCAAAATATGCTTCCGCGCCTCCGTCACCAAGTGTAAATAGAACGCCAGGTTATGTACGCTGGCAATGGTCAGCCCCAGTATCTCCTTGGACTTCACCAGGTGACGCAGATACGCCTTGCTGTAGTACTGGCTCCATTCGTTGTCGATGCCGTCGTCGATGGGCGAAAAATCCTTCTCCCACTTCTTATTGTCGATATTGATCACCCCTTTGGAGGTGAACAGCATTGCATTCCGTCCATTACGGGTAGGCATCACACAGTCGAACATGTCCACCCCCCGGCCAATACATTCCAGGATATTCCAGGGCGTGCCCACCCCCATCAGATACCTGGGTCTGTCCACCGGCAGGTCCAAGCAGCAGGCCTCGCAAATATCATAAAGCTGCGCCTCCGGCTCCCCGACGCTGAGTCCTCCGATGGCATTTCCCACAGCACCCTTGCCGGATATATAGGCGCAGGACGCCTTTCGCAGGTCGGGAAAAACGCTGCCCTGTACGATGGGGAAGAGATTCTGGGTATACCCGTACTTATCCGGCGTCCCGTTGAATCGTTCAAAACACCTGTCCAGCCATCGATGGGTAAGATGCATAGACTTCTCCGCATAGGCGTATTCGCTGGGATAGGGAGGACATTCGTCAAAAGCCATGATGATATCCCCGCCGATGATCCGCTGGATATCCATTACTTTCTCCGGGCTGAACAGGTGTCTCGACCCGTCGATGTGGGACTGGAATACGACCCCCTCCTCTTGTATCTTACGGGTACCCGCCAGGGAGAATACCTGGTATCCGCCGCTGTCCGTCAGCACCGGACGATCCCAGCCGTTGAATTTATGGATGCCGCCCGCCGCCTCCAGCACCTCCAGGCCCGGCCGCAGATAAAGATGATAGGTATTCCCCAAAATGATCCGGGCCTTTACGTCCTCCTTTAGCTGCTGCTGGCTGACGGCTTTTACGCTCCCTACCGTACCCACGGGCATAAATATGGGCGTAGGTATCTCGCCGTGGTCGGTCACTACCTTCCCCGCCCTTGCTCCCGAATTGGGGCAATTGCCTTCTAAACTGAATGTTAATGCTGCCATAATCTGCTCCCCTCCAAATGGGGCTTACAGCCCCGTTCGGGGGCGCAAGATACCACGAAAATCTACTTACCCGGCCCTCTTTCGCCACCCAAATAGTAATTTTACTATAAAAGATTGACGGTTATGCTTACTTTCGTGGATTGCCGAACTGCCCGTGGCGGTTCCAGGACCCAATCGTAGAATGCATATGAATAGACTTGGTGTCTCCCTAAGTGAGATATTTTTTATACTGTTCTGTCTGGTCACGCTGACCCAACTCTTTTACTATGGTTGGTTTTTCAGGCGTTTAGCCTTTTTCATTCCCAGCCAAAAGAGCAGTTCGCAGCAGCATCCCGTCAGTGTCATCATCTGCGCCCGTGACGAGGCCAGCAAGCTCGTTACCCATCTTCCGGGAGCCTTGTCCCAGACCTATCCCAGCACGCACGAGATCATCGTCGTCAACCACAACAGCCAGGACGAGACCAGATTCCTCCTGGACGAATTCAAAAAGACCTTCAAAGGTCTCCATATCGTCAACCTCGAACAGGAAGCCATCGGCATCCCCGGTAAGAAATACCCGCTCAGCATGGGTATCAAGGAAGCCCGGCACGAAATAGTTCTACTCACCGATGCCGACTGTATGCCCGCCAGCGAATTCTGGATGCAAAAAATGCAGGACGGCTATAATAATGGCGTCGAAGTGGTCCTGGGTTATAGCCCTTATAAAAAAGCCCCCGGCTTTCTCAATAAGATCATCCGTTTCGACACCTTCCACACCGCCATCCAATACCTCTCCTACGCATTGGCTGGCATCCCCTATATGGGTGTGGGACGCAATCTCTCATACAAAAAGGACGTATTCTTCAAGAATAAGGGGTTCTCCGCCATCAACCATATTCCCGGCGGCGACGACGACCTGTTCATCAACAAGGTGGCGACAAAGGAAAATACCGCCATCGTCGTAGACCCCGACACCTTCACGATGTCCGAGCCCAAAAAGACATTTAATGACTGGTTCCGTCAAAAGACACGTCATTACAGCACAGCAAGGTATTACCGCCCTCTTCATAAGTTTTTACTGGGGATGTACTCCTTCTCCCATGTCCTGTTCTATCCCCTCTTCATCGCCAGCCTGTTCTTCAGCTGGGAGACTGCTCTGATACTTTTCGCGGTCCGTCTGATGGTGCAGGGATATATCTACTACAACGCCATGAACAAACTCCAGGAAGATGATCTTTTTGCCTGGTGGTGGCTGCTGGACATCTGGATGTTCGTGTATTATCTGATCTTTGTACCTACGATATGGAAAAAACCACGGAACACCTGGAACTGATCCTCCGTTATTTTGACGACTTCACCCCCCGGCAGCTGCAACAGCTGGCCGCCCTGGAAGCGTTGTACAAGGATTGGAACAATAAGATCAACGTCATCTCCCGCAAGGACATCGACAGCCTTTATGAAAAGCATGTGCTGCACTCGCTGAGCATCGCCGCTTCTTTCCAGTTCGAAAAGGATATGCAGGTCATCGATATCGGCACGGGCGGCGGCTTCCCCGGCGTCCCGCTGGCCATCTTCTTCCCCGACACCGCCTTTCACCTCGTGGACAGCATCGGTAAAAAGCTAAAGGTCGTCGAGGCTGTGCGCGATGCCATTGGGCTTACAAATATTACTACCCGGCATGGAAGGGCAGAAGAAATAAAGGACCGCAAGTTCGATGTGGCCGTATCACGCGCCGTGGCTCCTTTGAAAGATTTGCAGGCCTGGTCGAAGCCGCTGTTGAAAAAACCTGCGCGCCGGCAGCCCCAGCCTGTCGATCCAGCCAGTCCCGCCTCCACCGGCTCTGACGGCGCCGATGGTCTCCCCATCCCTCACGGTCTTATCTGTCTCAAAGGAGGCGACCTCGCCGCCGAGATCTCCGAAAGCCAGGCCCGTCCCCGCGTCATGGAAATCCATGATATTTTCTCTTTGGATTACTTCCGGGAAAAATACCTGCTATACATACCCTCCTAGAGGCCAAAGCCTTACTCCTTGCCGCTTCACATGTCTACCCAACCACCCCAAAAACTACCACAAAATGGTATTTTTTTCTCATCAAAGCCACGGACCTTTGCATCATGACAATTTCTGTTTGTATTGTAGATGATAATAAGGACATCCGCTCTGCTCTCGAGCAGATCATTCTGATGGCCGAAGGCTACACGCTGGCCGGAAGCTATGCAGATGCGGAAGAGGCGCTGCAGAAAATACCTCTCGCAAACCCCAATGTCGTGCTCATGGACATCAACCTGGGCAACGGTGAAAGTGGCATCGATTGTGTGCGGCAGCTAAAACCCCTTCACCCCGAGATACTGTTCATGATGTGTACGATCTACGAGGAAGATGAAAAAATATTTGAAGCCCTGACAGCCGGAGCCAATGGCTATATCCTTAAAAAGACAGCGCCCGGCAAGCTCCTGGATTCTCTGCGTGAACTTTACGAAGGCGGCGCTCCCATGAGCAGCCAGATAGCCCGTAAGGTAGTCAATGCCTTCCAGGTCCGATCCGCTGCCATCGACCCCGTCGAGACCAGCTCCCAGGGTAAGTCCATCAGCATACTCTCCAACAGGGAGAATGAGATACTCGAGCTGCTGGCTAAGGGAATGTTATACAAGGAAATAGCAGCCAGGCTCTTTATCAGCCAGGAGACGGTTCGTAAGCATGTATATCACATTTATGAGAAATTACATGTGAACAACAGGGTGGAAGCTATCAATAAGTTTTACGGCAGGTAGGGCTAATAATTGGCCCTCGGCCGGCGAACAACCGGTGAGTCCTGTCTAAAACTACCATAAAGTGGTATTGTTTTACCCTCATAGAGCATCTAATTTTGCCCCTGAGGGCTGCTAATCAGATCAAATGCATTAGTCATTTTACCTTATTCACATAGAGGGTCCGCCTGCCGGCGGACCCTTTACCATTATCTCCCTCTCCCCACCACAGGATTCAATCGTACGTATTTATTCGGCCCGTCAAAGCTCACCACATAGTCCGACCGGAACCGGGTACTCTTCCTGTAATAATCCGTTGTAATGATCTGCGCTCCCGAACTACAGGCAGCCATAAATTCACTCCTGTCATTGGTGCGCGCCTCCTTCGTATCCGAATCCGCCCGGGTACGGATAATATACCCCTTCTCAACCAGCCTCTTTATTTCCGGATTGGTAGGATTATTCAGGATCATAGCCGCTGATTCCGGCGTACCCGCATCGGCATTCACAAACAGGACCCTGCCCTTCAGAGAAGGATGCCCCGCAATATACATGTCCCTCTTTTTATCATGATCATCCAATATAAAGAGGAACTTGCCCTTTGCAGCCTTCAGACTCGGCCAGTTGTCGCTGAGGACGGCTTCTTCCAGTGTCGCATAATGCCCCCGCACCATGTCGGGCGTGATCAGGTGTTCTTTGCCCAACCCATCTTCCAGCGCTCTGTCCAGCTCGTCAAATATGGAAGGGGTATAGGGCTCCGACTCCGTCAGGTCCTTCTCCTTTTCATTATCATGGGTAATGCCATCCTTCGGCTCCAACGTAATAAAGACGGGATAATGATCCGGGTGCCTGTCGGACCATGCCCGCAGATTCCGCAAACATTGTTTCAAGGTCAATGCATCGCTGCGAAAATCCAGATCGGGTATATGCAGGATCTTAAAACCCGGCTGGTTCATTACACCCTCCGGGTCATAGGGCGCCTGACCCTTTACCCATTCCAATCCTTTCGGGTGCGCATAGCGGCCCCCTTTCTCATCCACATAACAGTCTAGCTCGAGATTCAGCAACCCCATATCCAGCTGATCGGTCAGAGGTATATGCTCATAGTCGAGAGAAATGGCGTCCGCGGAATCCCGCTGCTGGAACATTTTGAACAGGGCCGGGTCCATGGCCCTTTTGTAGCTGTTGTGACTGCCGATGACCTGAATTTTATTGATCGGCAGGTCGTCCGGAAGGTCTTTGCCAGTGGCGGGCAGTAAAAGGGTCAGTCCGATGAAAAGCTTCTTCATTTATAAAAGGTTTTTATTTTCCAGGGTATCCATCATTCTGCACCAAGTTAGGATTCAATTTCAATTCTGTAATAGGAATTGGGAACAATCTTCTCTTAGGACCTTTATTCATGCTCAATGGATCATTCGCAAAAGGATAATATGGCAATGAATGCTCCAACGGCAAGGGCAAAAAAAGAGGTAGCGTTTGTGCTACCTCGTTATACGTAGAAATATTTATTTATTTTACCACTTAAGCTCCAGCTTATTATTACGTCTGTCGGTATCCGCCATTCGCTGTGTGGGGTCTATCTCCACCACTTTCAGATCCAGCAGCCGGCGCTCGAAGGAGAAGGTATAGGTAGAATTCGTCCATTTCCATGGCTCATATTGTGTGCGGGGGATAGTATGGTCTTCCACCGGCTTGGGCGCCAAACATTAATATTGAGGGATATATGCCATCAGCTTTGATCCATCTTTAAAGGTGAGCAGCACATCGATGGGCATCGGCATGTCGCCATCCATACGCAGACGGATATTGGACTTTCCGTTCTCTTCCCACAGACTGTCGATGGCATAATCGATGGTCTTGGTCGTATTGATCCAGTATTCCTTATACCAGTCCAGCTGTATGCCGCTGGCCTTTTCCGCCACGCGCATAAAATCATTTGCGTTTGGATGCTTGAATCGCCATTCATGATAATAATCCAGCAGGATCCTGTCCCGTACCGAATCGCCTACAATATAGCCCAGCTGCTCCATGAAAATACATCCCTGTGAATAGGAAGCCGTCTCGTAGGTCATATTGGTGTGGAAATGGTCCGCATGTGTCGTCAGCGGTTCGGCCATACCGGCCTTTACGAGGTTGAAGTAGCCTTCATACGACTTGGGCTGGATCAGCGGCAATTGTGTCCGCCGCTGGTTCACGATGTCCTTGAACCCCGCATTGTCTGGATGACGGGCTAGCATCTGCTCATAATAGTAGGCGGATACCCGTCCCTCTGCATAGGTGGTAAAGCCTTCATCCATCCAGGCGTACATGGATTCATTGGTGCCCAGCATACCCTGGTACCACGAGTGCATCCACTCGTGAAAGGCGCCTCCAAGACCGGGGCCAGCCAGCAGTGTAGCCATGGGATATTCCATTCCTCCGTCTCCGCCATGTACAAAGGAATATTGTTTATACGGATAGGCGCCGAAGGTTTTCTCTATATAAGGCAGTACGATCACCGCCGCATCCGCCAGCGTGGTCCACAGCGTGTCCTGTTTGGGGTCGTTGTCCTTGTTCTTATAGAGGACGTTTATCACCGGTCCGTTAGGGACGCGTCTCACCAGGTGATGATATCCCGGATCGGCCGCCCACATAAAGTCATGCACATTGGGTGCTGTAAAATGCCACTGCAGCTTGTCTCCGGCTGGACGCAGTACTTTTGTTCCCGGAGCTTCATATCCATATCCTATCTGGCCTGCGTTCTCCAGGTAGCCCGTGCCGCCTAAGATATAGGTCTTGTCGATGGTGATCTTTACATCATAGTCGCCCCACACGCCATAAAATTCCCGCGCCACATAGGGTGTAGGGTGCCATCCGGCATTGTCGTATTCACACATCTTGGGATACCACTGGCTCATGGAATAACGAACCCCGGTCGTGGGATTGTCCCTGCCGCTGCGTCGTATCTGCAGAGGCACCTGTGCTTCGAACTGCATATCGAAAGTGACGGTGGAATGGGGCAGGATGGGTTTGGTAAGGTTTACTTCCAGGATGGTCTCCTTTGTCTGGAAAGGCTGTGCAACACCATTCATCGTGAGCGAGATCACCTTCTGATAGCCGATCTGATCCGGGGTGAGGTGCTGGATACGGTCTTTTACACGTGCGTCCCAATCCTGGAACCTGCGTCCGCCTTCGGCCGAATAAGATATCTTACCCAGCTCACGGCTATGCACATCCATCATGCTGCCCGGCTGAAAAGCGTTCCAGTACAGGTGATAGAATACTCTTCTGAGCGTGTCCGGCGAATTGTTGGTGTAAGCCAGCGTTTGCTTTCCCGTCATTCGATTGGCGGTCACATCCATATTGACGTCCATGGCGTATTTCACATGCTGCTGCCACCGGTCGGGTTGTGAAAAGCCGAAGTACGGCAGGGATAATGCGACCCATGCCAGAAAGGATATTCTCATGCTCATGCTTGATTGGTTTATCTGGACCGCCTCTCGCGGCCTGTGTTTATAACGTCATGTTGTCCTTCAGCAGCTGTCCGTCGCTGGCGAACGTAAGGTTCTTCCGATTGACATCGCTCTTGCTGACAAAGACGATATAGATGGTTTTATTACCGGGCAATTTGCGCTCCGTCACTGTGCCCACCCTCCAGTCAGCGTATTTGCTCTTGGCGAGACCATCCTTTACCGCGGCTGGTATAGCGTCCGCCTTGATCTTTTTTTCCGTGCTCTGCCATTCTCCCTTGTTGCTGTATTTGGCGATGAGCGTGGCGCTGTCCTGTTTGAAGGTAGCCTGGAAGGAACCGATATTGTCTCTCCAGGACACATCCTTGGCGTTGGGGTATCTGAGTTTGAAAGAATCCGTTACGGAACCCGGCACGCTCCTGAACTGGGCCTGTGCAGCGGTGGCCATCAAAAAGACACTGGCGATAATGAACATTAGCTTTTTCATAAACTATAGATATTAAAGGTTGTTTTTTACTCCTCTCTATCCTTCCTCAGTCCCTTCGTCCTCCACCTCTTCTATGGTGCTGCCCTTCTTCCGGACATCTCCGGCACCTTCCACCACGATGACGATCTCTCCTTTTACGCCCTTCTGCCGGAAGTATTCGCATACCTCCCGCAAGCTCCCCCGCTGATTCTCTTCATAAAGTTTCGTCAATTCCCGGCTGACACAACACGCTCTTTCCTCCCCAAAATAAAGAATAAAATCTTCCAGTGTCTTCACCAATCTCATAGGACTTTCATAAAATACGAGCGTCCTTGGTTCTGTTGCCAGCTGCTTCAACAAGGTCTGACGTCCTTTTTTCAAAGGCAGGAACCCTTCGAAGCTGAATCGCTGCATGGGCAGGCCGCTATTTACCAGGGCCGGCACAAAGGCTGTGGCGCCCGGCAGACATTCTACTTTCACACCCGTCTTGATACATTCCCGTACCAGCAGGAACGCAGGATCAGACACGCCCGGCGTACCCGCATCCGTCAGCAGGGCCATCGACTTGCCCTGCAATAGCTGGTCCACCAGGTGACGCAATATCTTGTGTTCGTTGTGTTGGTGATAAGGGGACAGGGGCCTGATGATCTGGTAATGATTCAACAGCCTGGAAGAATTCCGGGTATCTTCCGCCAGGATAAGGTCCACTGATTTCAAGATCTCCAGTGCCCTTAATGTAATGTCCTGTAGATTACCGATGGGAGAAGGAACTATATAGAGCAATGCCGTTAATTAGTTTACAGCTATCTCGAAGTATTCCATAACAGGATTGGCCAATAACTTCTTACCAGCCTCTTCCGCGATCTGGCGGGCTTCGTCGGCCGATCCGGCTTCCACCTGCAGGGCAATGCTTTTGCCGATGCGCACATCGCTCACACTCTTGATCCCCAGGCTTTGCAAGCCGCTCATTACCGCCTTGCCTTGTGGGTCCAACAATTCTTTAAGGGGCATAACTTTTACCTGAACAGAGAAAGTCATATGAAATTTTTAAGTCCTGTTAAACGATCTTTTTTCGGATAGCAAAGATACGATAATGTAGAAAATGAACACCACCGGCACCGCCAACCATTTCAAAAAGACGGCGGAAACGATGGCTAAAGCCAAGAGGATCAGCTTGGGAAGATTGGTTTTTATCGTATAATCCGTGAACTTCAGGGCCATCAGCGGGAGGTTGCTTACCATCAACCAGGCCAGTACGATGATTATGCCATAGAGTACCCATTTGTTCAGCAAAAGAGCCGTGACGGTCTCGCTGCCTGTGTACCAGTATATCAAAGGGATACTGGCAACCACCAGCCCGGCCGCGGGTGTGGGCACTCCCTTAAAACCATAGGTCTGGCTCTCATCTACGTTGAATTTCGCCAGCCGGAAAGCCGCTGCACAAGGGATCAGCAGGGCCGGAAGGAACCAAACGGGGGAAATATCAAAACCGTCTGCCTGTCTTGCGAAGCTTATCCGGAGGAATTGATAAAGGATCATACCGGGCGCCACGCCAAAGCTCACTACATCCGCCAGCGAATCCAGCTGCTTGCCCATGGGAGAGGTAGCCTTGAACATCCGTGCCACCAGTCCATCCAGGAAATCCACCAGGGCCGCCGCACCGATGAACAGGGATGCGATCCCCATTTTTTCCGGCATATCGACGAATTGCGCTCCTTCGGGAGTTGACACAAGGGCCAGTCCCGTCTGCAGGGTAAAGATCACGGCAATACACCCAAAAAACAAATTCAGTAAAGTAAACAGGTTCGGTATGTTCTTCATCCACGTGTTTTTATCCGGCTGAAAATTAATACTTTATTTCTTTACATCCTCGCCTTGGCTGCGCATTTAACTTTTGGATCACCAATGCCGTATGGCTACCTACCTCCGCATGGCCGCCTCGATCTCTTCCACGGTGATCGGTACCCTCTCCATGAGGTCCTTGTAGCCGTCCGCCGTGATCCACACATCATTCTCTATCCGTATGCCTATTTTTTCTTCCTCTATATAGATCCCCGGCTCGATGGTCAGTACCATTCCCTCTTCCATAGGCCCCGTGCGGGCTCCCAGGTCGTGCACGTCGATACCCAGGTGATGCGAAATGCCGTGATACATATATTTCGCGTAGGCAGGGCTCTCGGGGCCCTGGTTCCTGATATCCTCCTTTGTCAAAAGTCCGATGTTCTCAAAGGATTTGTTTGCCTCCTCGCCTATCTTTTTCTGGTATTCGGCAAAGGTCAACCCGGGCTTTAGGAGGCTCTTGGCAAATTGGTGCAGGTGAAGGCAGGCATTGTACACTTCTTTCTGCCGCGTGGTAAACTTTCCATTCACCGGTACCGTCCGTGTGAGGTCGGCGCAGTATCCTCCGTATTCCGCCCCAAAGTCCATCAACACCAGCTCTCCATCCTTACACTCCTGGTCATTGGTAATATAATGCAGGGTACGGGCCCTGTCACCGCTGGCAACGATGCTGCTATAAGCTGGTCCCGCGCTTCTTTGGGAGATAAAGGAGTGATATATCTCCGCCTCGATCTCATATTCCATCACGCCCGGCCGGATGAATTTCAACAGACATTCGAAGGTATTGTGGGTGATATCCACCGCGCCCTGCATCAGCTCGATCTCCATGGGTGACTTCAACGCCCGGAGCTTTTTCATGATGGGAGCCACCCGTACATAGCGGTGCAGGGGATAGCGTTGTTGCATCTCCTGTATATACCGGTATTCTCTCGTTTGACCGGGTCCTGAACGCCGATCGTTCTCATTACTGCTGAGATAGATGTTCTCTGCCTGATGTATCCATCCCTGTAGCAGGGAGTCCAGGGTGTCCAGCCAGACGATGGTCTGCATGCCGGAGATGGCCCTTCCTTCATCTGCGCGGAGCCGCCGGCCATCCCATTTTTCCTTCATTTCATTGGGACGTACCAGGACCAATACCTCCCGGTAACGGGCATCCGGATGATCCGGGAATAGTATTACCATGCTGTCTTCCTGGGTAATGCCCGACAGCCAAAAAAGATTACTGTTCTGACGAAAAGGGAAATGAGCATCGGCGTTGGATGGCATCTCATCATTGCTTACAAAGACGGCTATCGAGCCGGGTATCATCTCTTTTATAAATCGGGCCCTGTTGGCAGTAAATAGCTCCGGCCGCTGCGGGAAAAACTTCATGGGGGCCAAGTTCCGGTATTTGCGGGAATTGGCCTACACAAAAAATAGCCCAACCCCGCAAATGTCTAATGATTGTCCTGGCGGACGAACTGCCCGTGGCAGTTCTTGTGCGGGAATTGGCCTACACAAAAAATAGCCCAACCCCGCAAATGTCTAATGATTGTCCTGGCGGACGAACTGCCCGTGGCAGTTCCTGTCCGGCGGTCCCAAAATCTTCGAATCGATTCATTGTTTAGCGCTTATTAGCAGAAACCTTCCAAACTAACAATCGTTAGTTAGAAACAATTCAATTTACCAACCATCTCATTTGATTTTATCAAATTTTGAAACGTTTTACGGCCTTGTGTTAGAAAAATTAAAATTTAACTTTGCTAAAACAAACGATCGCTGCCATGACGGTACGTACTATTGCCATCCCTAAAGACAAGCTTGCCCAACTTGGTTTAAAAGTCACAGGAAACATTCATTATCAATCATCTCCGGAAGAACTTGTGCAGGATTGCCTCCGCCGGAAAGAGGGTGTGCTCAACGACTCGGGCGCTCTTGTCATCCGTACGGGGGAGTTTACGGGCCGTAGTCCAAAAGACCGCTATATTATAAAGGATGAGATCACTGCCGGCACCATCCATTGGAATGACTTCAACCAGCCCATGCACGAGAAATATTTCGATATTATCAGTGCTTTCATCACGGCACATCTGAACAAGCAATCGGATATATGGGTACGTGACTGCTATGTCTGCGCCGACCCGCGTCACCGGCTGAATGTGCGTGTCATCACGGAAACCCCTGCCATCAACTTATTTGCGCATAATATGTTCCTTCGTCCCACGGAGGAAGAGCTGGAAAGCTTTGTGCCGGACTGGCAGATCCTTTCGGCGCCCAATCTGCGCCTGGATCCTACCATTTGTGACACGCGTAGTCCCAACGCCGTGGTCATTTCTTTCCGTCATAAGATGATCCTGCTGGCCGGAACGGGTTATACAGGCGAGACGAAAAAAGCCGTCTTCACTATCCTGAATTATCTGCTGCCAAAGGAAAAGAACATACTGAGCATGCATTGCTCGGCCAATAAAGGGAAGGATGGCGATACGGCCATTTTCTTTGGCCTCAGCGGCACGGGCAAGACAACACTCAGCGCCGACCCGGACCGTAAGCTTATTGGGGATGACGAGCATGGCTGGACGGATGACAATGTATTCAATTTTGAAGGAGGCTGCTATGCCAAATGTATCAACCTCAAAGAGGAAAAGGAGCCCGATATCTATCACGCCATCCGTCCCGGCGCCCTGGTAGAGAATGTGAAATTCCATCCAAACACCGATCAGATCAACTTTGAGGATGGGTCCATCACGGAGAACACCCGTGTGTCCTATCCTTTGTCCTATATCAGCAATTGCCTGGAACCCTCAATGGGCGATATACCAAAAAACATATTCTTCCTTACCTGTGATGCCTACGGCGTACTGCCTCCCGTATCAAGGCTTACCCCTGGACAAGCCATGTACCAGTTCATTTCCGGCTATACGGCGAAGGTCGCCGGTACGGAAACGGGTATAACGGAACCCAAACCTACTTTCAGCGCTTGCTTTGGAGCTCCTTTTTTGCCCCTTCACCCCGGGAACTATGCGGCCATTCTGGGCAAAAAAATGAAAGAGCATGGAGTCAAGGTCTGGATGATCAACACCGGCTGGACTGGCGGACCCTATCTGAAAGGCAGCAGGATAAAGCTTGCTTATACACGGGCCATGATCACCGCAGCCCTTGAAGGTCAGCTCGATAACGTGGAGTATGAACCCCACTCCGTATTTGGGGTCAGCATGCCCAGGACCTGTCCTGGTGTGCCGGCCGGACTCCTCAATCCCCGCAATGCCTGGCCCGACCAGAAGGCCTATGACGAGATGGCGAATAATGTGGCGGGATGGTTTTTGAATAATTTTAAAAAGTACGAGGCGGGCGTGACCCCGGAAGTCCTGGCGGCGGCCCCGGTGCCGGGGAAATAGCCGGGCGGGGCGTCGAGGCGCACCCGAGCCCGACATGTGAAAGGTACCTAAAA
>Ga0207671_10002781_pt1 | contig 18252 bp, 19 predicted proteins | sample KBSC24metaG_FD_184352 | JGI IMG/M metagenome (GOLD analysis project Ga0207671, IMG submission 184352) | Corn rhizosphere microbial communities from Kellogg Biological Station, Michigan, USA - KBS C2-4 metaG (SPAdes) (version 2) | ecosystem: Host-associated > Plants > Roots > Rhizosphere > Soil... | reverse complement strand
CCCGGCATGATATGACCGCTGTCCTTTACACCCGCCATGCGCTTGAGCTTGCTTTCCAGCAGATCGCCCGCCGTGCCCGCAACGGCCGCGATAGCGGCAATGGCTACCCACTGTAATGTCCATCCCCAATTGGCCTGACCACCGCTGGCATATCTGGTAAAGAAGAATCCGATGATGCCGATGACGATCACTGCCAGGAAAATGCCGCCTAACGTACCTTCCCAGGTCTTTTTGGGAGATATTTTCGAAAAAGGTGTTTTGCCTATCAGCGAACCTACGACATATGCCATCGTATCGTTGATCCAGATGGAGCCGATGATGATCAGCACGAGCAGACTGCCCCAGAAGCTGACGATATTGCCATAGAACATCGTCCTCAGATGGGTCAGCAATCCCAGCGACAGCGATATATAAACAAGCCCTCCCGCCGAATAAAAGATATTCTTGATGCTGAGCTGACGGGTCAGTACTATCTCGCCAAGCGGCAGCACAAAAAGAAAGACCAGCCCGGTCCACCAGCCAATGACATGAAAAGGGACATTTCCAACAATATACCCCTCATTGGTAAAATACCACATAAAGCACCATCCGGCGATCATGACGCCATAACGATGGAAGGGCGAGATAGTGGCATACTCGCCGTCGATGCCCGCTACCAGTTTTTGATATTCATACCAGGCGCCAAAATGGACGATGGAGAAGAGTACAAAAAAGCTCCACACGTTCCATAGCAATCCCGCCAGCATGACGATCACGAATATAGCAGCCGTCAGGCTCCGTGTCTTAAATACTGAAATGTTTAATGCCATGGCACATTGAATTATTCTGGAAATCCGCGGTAATGATTGTCATTGTTCGCATATACTTCTGCGTAGCTGGTCCTCGAACGCCTCCTGAATACAGACAACAGTCCCACCACGATCGCAAGGGACAGCAGCGCCCAGTACACGGGCACATACGGGTCCTCATCGATCATTTTCGGATAATAAGATACGGCTATCACCTGTGCCGCATTGGTAAAGAAATGCGCCAGGATGGACACCCATAGACTGCCGCTATACCAGTATGCCGCGCCCAGCAATATACCCATGAACATCCGGGGCAAAAAACCCTGGAACTGCAGGTGAAATGCGGAAAAGAATGCGCCGGTGAATACGATGCCGGCCCAGGGACTGTTAAAACATTGAATAAGGACACGCTGCAATGCTCCCCGGAAACAGATCTCTTCGCAGACAGCGGGGATGGCCGCGATGATGATGACATTGACCACGATGTCCATGGGTGAACCAACCCGCAGAAATTGACCCATTTTCTCGGTGGCGTCCTTCTCGGCAGTGACCATCCAATTGGCCAAAGGTATATGTCTGTTCAGCTGACCCAGCCAGCCTTCGAACGGGAAGGACAATAGCAGCAGGAGCACCCCAATGGCATAAAAGGCGGGTATCTGGGCCTTTTTGAACCCAAGAAAGCCGGTTGCATTCTCCAGGGTGGTCATTTTAGCAAACAGAAAGCCAGGCAGGGCAAATACCCCTATGGAAGCCAGCAATTGCTGAAACTTCTCCCATCCAATGCCCCCCTGGGCGGGTTTGGGCATCAGACCCAGCAATAGAATGGTAAAAACATAACATCCACCCAAAACAGCCATAAAAAGACCCAATTGGGCCCAGGGGGAAGGTATTTTCAGTCTTTGGTTCATATCATGCGGAAATTGTTCTTCCATGAAAAATAGCCCAATTCCCGCAAAACGCTAAAGTCTGTCCTTCGGACGAGTCGCCTTCGGCGCCTTAGGGGAGTGAATCATTGTCTATCCTTTGACCATTGGGCATTTCGACGTAAATTTGCATCCTTCATGGCGATAAACATCGGCAATATACAACTTCCTGCATTCCCGCTTCTTCTGGCCCCCATGGAAGACGTGAGCGATCCGCCATTCCGCTACGTTTGTAAGCAGAATGGTGCCGACCTCATGTACAGTGAGTTCATTTCCAGCGAAGGGCTGATCCGGGATGCGATGAAGAGCCGTATGAAGCTGGATTTCTTCGAATACGAACGCCCCTTTGGTATCCAGATATTTGGAGGGGATGAAGAGGCGATGGCCATGAGCGCCCGTATCGTAGATACCGTCCAGCCTGACCTGGTAGACATCAATTTTGGGTGTCCCGTCAAAAAAGTGGTTTGTAAGGGTGCGGGGGCCGCCGTTTTAAAGGATATAGCCGCCATGACCCGCCTGACGGAGGCTGTGGTAAAAAGCACAAAGCTGCCCGTGACGGTAAAAACCCGGCTGGGCTGGGATGATCAGTCGAAGAATATTGAAGAGGTGGCCCTCCGCCTGCAGGATGTAGGGATCAAGGCGCTTACTATTCACGGCAGGACCAGGGCCCAGCTTTATAAAGGCCAGGCCGACTGGACCCTTATTGCCAGGGTAAAGGAAAATCCCCGCATCCATATTCCCATCTTTGGCAATGGAGATATTGACTCCCCCGAGAAGGCAAAGATCTACCGTGACAGGTATGGGGTCGATGGTATCATGGTCGGTCGCGCCGCCATCGGCTATCCCTGGATCTTCAATGAAATAAAACATTATCTGCAGACGGGGACCCATCTTCCGCCCCCAGGCATCGAACAGCGTGTAGGCGCCATCCGGGACCATCTGCTCCGCAGCGTCGGGTGGAAAGGCCCTGTCGTTGGCATCCTGGAAATGCGCCGCCATTATACCAATTACCTGAAAGGGTTCCCCCATATCAAAGAATTCCGCAATCAGCTGGTGCAAAAAGGTTCTCTGGAAGAGATAGAAGAGATATTGCAGCAGGTGCGGCAGCGTTATTCCGGATTTGTCCCCGAACGGGTCGTCACCACCTTCTCTGCCAGCCAGTTGGAAGACTGCGCCTATTAGAGGTCGCCCACCCGAAAGGCCGCGTCCCTTCAAAGTAATACACCCCCGCTGCCCCAAATCCTCCGTTCCACCAAAAAATAAACCCGCCGTTAAGCGGGTCTATTCAGCTTAGAGCGAGTGATCAGATGGTTTTGAACTAAGGTTCCCATTTTCATCGACATAAGCCAGCATATTCGTCCAGTCCTGATGTCCTTTACCTTGTTTCCGTTCCTGTCTTTTCTCCTGTTTCTGCTGTTTCTTTTGTCGCTGTTTTCTCTCCCGCTCCCGTTTGTTCCAGGTTTCTGCCATTCATTCTCCTTTTTTCCATTACAGCGCAAATACCCTTCCAAATATATCTTACTGATTATCAATAGCCCTCAGACGCAGTTTTGTCAGGACATTTTTTCATTCCCCTCATCGGAAGAACCACCTGAACCATTTCAGCTTTCCTTTATAGGGCGGATATTTGATCGCCGGATCGATCCAGCCGGGCGTTTGCATCACTGCCTTGGCATGTGTAAATGTTTCAAAACTGTATTTCCCATGATAGGCGCCCATGCCGCTGTACCCCACGCCGCCAAATGGCAGATGGTGGTTGGCAAAATGCCATACCGTATTATTGATACAGCCTCCGCCGAAAGAATATCTTTCCATCCATACTTTTTGACTATCCGCATCTTTTGTAAAAAGATAGAATGCCAGCGGATCGGGCTGACGTCGCACGATGGTCAATGCCTCCTCCATATTGGAGAACGTGAGGACGGGTAATATAGGGCCGAAGATCTCTTCCTGCATCAACGGGCTCTCCGACGGAACATCCTCCATCAGGGTCGGTTCGATAAACAGCATTTTTTTATCCGAACGTCCACCAGCGAGTATGCGTCCCTGTGATAAATAGCGGACAAGAGCATCAAATCTTCTCTCATGTATGATCTTGGCGTAGTCGTCACTCTCTTCGGGTTTGTCGCCATAGAAGCTCCTTATAACTTCCCGAAGAGCATCCACCAGCCTGTCCTTGATGTCCCGGTGCACCAACAGGTAGTCCGGTGCGATACAGGTCTGCCCAGCGTTGATGAATTTACCCAGGACGATCCGTCTTGCGGCGGTACGGATATCCGCATCTTTTTCTACGATGACGGGGCTTTTACCACCCAGCTCCAGGGTCACGGGTGTCAGTTGACTGGCCGCCATCTGGTAGACGGCCCTCCCTACAGGTATGCTGCCGGTGAAAAAAACATAATCCCAGCGAAAGGATTGCATCAGCTCTTTCACCACCGTCGTGCCATCGCCCTGCACCACCCGTATATATTCCGGCGGGAATATTTCAGAGAGCATTTTCTCCAGCAGCGCCGCGGTAGCAGGAGCATGCTCTGAAGGTTTGATGACGGCGCAGTTGCCGCCTGCGATAGCGCCGATCAATGGTACAAGGGCCAGCTGCAGCGGATAGTTCCAGGGCGCGATGATCAGCACCACACCCAGCGGATCACGATAGATGCGGGAAGAAGAGGGCAGGTTGACCAGGTTGGTGGTCGCGCGTTTTGGTTTCATCCAGCGCCTGAGATGCTTCATGGCAGTGTTCAGTTCGGCGACAACCAGACCTGTCTCCGTGCCATAGGACTCCTCACGGCTTTTTTTCAGGTCGGTGTACAACGCGGCAGCGATGTCCGGTTCATATTTCAGGAGGCTTTCCCGCAGCAGCAGCAGCTGTCTGCGTCGCGCGGCGTAGGACATAACCGTCCCGGACTGGAAATAGCGCCGCATGGCAGGCAAATCGATTTGCATAAAAATTAAGCTGGTTTAAGCAGTAACAATTTCCTCAAATTTTCGGGGATTTTGTTTCTTAATTTTACCAAAACCATTATCTTATATCTATCATCAAGCAACCGTTACTATATGTGGGTTCCAAAGGGGAGAAACACCAACGACATTCTTCTCTCCGATGAATTCCTCCTGGACCCTGGCCTTAGTGAAGAAGCCATTATAGGCGCTGCTACTCTTCAAAAATGGCGCATCAAGCTGGACTTCGAACATGACCAGGTCATTGTGGACCCCAAAGTGGCAAAACTCCAGCGGATTCGCCCTATTTTTGCCCCATCATGACCGACGACCACTACATGCAACAAGCCCTCAAAGAAGCCCGCAAAGCCTATTCCGAAGAGGAGATCCCCATCGGCGCCATCATCGTCCTCAACGACAAGATCATCGCCCGCGGACACAACCAAACAGAAAGACTCAACGATTGCACTGCCCATGCGGAGATCATCGCCCTCACTTCCGCATTCAACTTCCTCGGCAGCAAATATATTCCCGACGCCTCCATATACATCACCGTTGAACCCTGTCTCATGTGTGCCGGCGCTCTCTACTGGAGCAAAATAGGACGTGTCATCCTTGGAGCCGATGACGACAAGAACGGCTATCGCCGCGGTATCCAGCTCCCCACAGCAACACATACTCCCCAGAGCCCCGGCATACACACCGCCGGCTGGCCCTTTCATCCCAAGACCGTTCTTTCAAAAGGCATCCTGAAAGAAGAATGCGCCTCATTGATGCAGGAGTTCTTTCGCGAACGCAGACGGTAGTCCCTCCATTTGGTCGGGTGACCCTTTTCACGTAAATTCGCTATCCCTTCAGGCTAGTGGAAGTTGACCCACATTGACCAGATTTAATGACCAGATATAATTTTTAGATAACTTTAAAAAACATCCGTTATGGCATTTACACTACCCGCGTTGCCGTATGCATTTGATGCATTGGAACCGCATATCGACACAACGACCATGCAAATACACCATGGTAAACACCATCAGGCATATGTTGACAATCTGAATAAAGCCATCGCCGGCACTCCTAATGAAGGCAAATCCCTGGAAGAGCTGGTTGCCAAAGCAGGCAGCATCAGCCCTGCCGTCCGCAATAACGGCGGCGGTCACTGGAACCATAGCTTTTTCTGGGAAAGTCTAAGCCCCAAAGGTAAAGGCGCCCCTGCAGCCAAACTGGCCGCCGATATCCATACCACCTTCGGCAGCTTCGATGCTTTCAAAGAAAAGTTCAATGCCGCCGGCATGGGCCGATTTGGCAGCGGCTGGGCCTGGCTCATCGTCAAGGACGGCAAGCTCGAGATCTCCTCTACTCCCAACCAGGACAACCCACTGATGGACGTAGCCGAAGTAAAGGGCGCTCCCTTGCTGGGCGTGGACGTTTGGGAACATGCTTATTACCTGAAATATCAGAATCGCAGGGCAGAATACCTGGGCGCCTTCTGGAGCGTGGTCAACTGGGACAAGGTTGCCGAACGCTATGCAGCAGCCCTGGGCAAATAGATCATTATCTGCGTATAAAGTTTCAACTTTTTTTACTTACTTGCAATCCCGGTCTTAACTCCATGGCCGGGATTCATTTTTTAAATTCATTTATATGAAGAAGTTTTCTGTCGCAGCGATGTCACTGGCCGCCCTGTTCTCCCTGGGATCCTGCAAGGGACATCTCAAAAAAGTCATTGTTTATGCCAACAGCGATATCCAGGTAGATAATACCAAAACCAACATCACGGTCGGCGAAGGAAGCCCTCACCGTGAGCAGGAGCTGGACTTCACAGGCAGTGGTCCGGTGACGCTGAACGTAACTACTTCTTCAGGAAAGATAACCCTCGATGTGCCGGACGACGGACTATATATCGCCAATCTGAAGACCGACACCGTTGTTGGCAGCTACCAGCATACAGGAGCGGGCTCCGGAGATAATCATATCACCCAGGAGTCGCTGAAGCAAAAGCTCGATAGCCTCAGCAGTCTGGTAAGGAACGAGAACGTCACCGCCGCCAATCGGAATTTCTTTATTCTGCCCAACCATATTCAAAAGCTGTCTTCCAATGCCCAGGGGGTAGTTTACGGGCCCTTTAAAGTGATCCCGTCATCTCTCGACCTGAGCCCGGATGCAGAGATCTACAAATTTTACAGCGTCAAGGAAACACACGATGTAATTTCAAAGCTGTCTGCAATGATAGGACCCGCTACACCCGCACCCGCTGCTACAGCCCCGGCGAAAGGGAAGAAATAAGGGTTCTCGCCAGGCCGGCAACTTCATGGCACAGGATCAACGCCATGTCCTCCCCAGGGATGGCAGCGGGCTATACGGCGCAGGCTAAGCCAGGTGCCTTTAAAAGGGCCGTGTTTTTTCAAAGCCTCGATAGCGTATTGAGAGCAGGTGGGAGTAAACCGGCATTTGGTGGACCCCAGCAAAGGGGATATCATCCATTGATAGAGCTTGACCAGCGCTATCAGGGGCAGACTTAATATCTGCAGGAATTTCCTCATGATCCTATCTCCTTCCCAATTTTCTGCAAAGCTACTGCTATCTTGCCGGACACCAGCTGGTAATCCGGAAGCTCTTTCCCTGTATAAATAAAGAAAAGCGATAGATTCAACTTCCGCTGCTCCACCGTCTGGCTGAGTTCCCCCTTGTTCAGCCGGTAGGCCTCACGGGTCAGCCTTTTGATCCTGTTCCTGTCCACCGCCTTTTTGAAATGACGGCTGCTCGCCCCAAAACCAGCCTGTAGCTGGCAGGCAGACGCACCAGGCGGAAGGGTCGCACCGGTCACCCCGGACGCTTCCAGCATATAATACACCCGATAGGGAAAGACATTGATACTCTTACCCCCCCGGAATATCCGCTCGATCCGTTTACGGCTCTTAAGCCGCTGATCTTTGCCTAATGTTAGTCGCTGGGCGATGGTGGCTTGTTATTTAAAATGTACTGCAATGGGTCTTCGGACAACGAACCTCCGATCCGTTAAATAAAAAAAGCGAATTAGTTTGACCTAATTCGCTGGATATCGTAATGTCTAACGCCCCATAAAGGCGGTCCGACCTTCTACTTCAGTTTGCTCTCGTCAGAAACAGTCAGTTTCTTACGACCTTTCGCGCGACGGCTGGCCAATACCTTACGGCCGTTGGCAGTCTGCATACGCTTACGAAAACCATGAACGGTCTTGCGGCGACGTCTATGAGGTTGAAATGTACGCTTCATTAAATAATTTTTGTGGGCTTATGACCCGAATCACTAATTTTTTTCAACTTTTCAGACTACAGGTCACCATACCCGTCGTCGGTGAAAGGGACGGCAAAGCTAGTAAAAAATTGTGAATTTACTGGTACCCCACCGAAAAAAATCCATTGGTCAGCTGATGGGTTTGACTGCTCTGGCCCGTCGGATCAGCCGCATTGAAGTCGAAATTTCCCCTGATCCGCTTGTTAGTGAGGTCGTTCTGGAGGATCGTCAGATGGCCCGTGGTAGAGGCATATCCCCCCGACACCTGCGGACTGTAGAATCCGTAGTAGGTGAATCCGGTGTAATCCAGCGTATAAGGCCCCCCCGCAACTATGTTCTGGGGCATCAGCAAGCTCACAGACTGGGTCCCGTCTAAGAACGACCCATTGAGAACCATTACGTTGGATAGGGTCGAGCTAAGAATGCTCTTGGCCGCCCAATGCTGCCCGTCAATGTCCGCGGTCATGGTATCTACTGTACTCGAGGGAGGCAGCGTGGAGTTATAAGGTAATTGATAGAATATCCCGTCTGTAATGGTCTTCTGTTTACCGTCCACGTTGCGGAATACGGTAAAGGAGAAAGTGCCCGTAATGGTCTGATGGATGGCATCGATGCTGATAACCGTCACCGTTCCACCCGCCTGGGTGCTGTCAGCCCCTTGGTTAGTGGAATAAGCAAAGCTATTGGAAGAGTCGATATACCCGTAGACGGCAATAGAGGTAGCCTCCTGGTTCAGCTTATACGTCCCCGGTACGGTATCGTTCAGGGTAATGCTCAGTTGTTGGTTGTCGGCGCTGATACCCGTAAGATTGATGAGACCGCCCACGATAGTGACGCTTTTCAGCGTATCCACGGCTATCCACTGGGAACCGTCGATGGTCGCCATAAATCTGCCGGCAACAATACCAGGTCCCTCGATACTCGTCTCCTTCCGGCAGGATGAGACGGTGAGCAGGATGAAGGCCGCTATGACTGGAAATAACCTCGTTCTCATAATCTTATATTTAGCCGAACCGCCTGGGACGGCTCAAGGTAATACTATATGCTCCGAATGTAAAGGCTTTCCATAGAAAATACTGGCGTGGGCGTCGAAATCCTCCGTGCTGTCCGTCGTAAAGAGTCTGAGATGACTATTCCTGCTGCAACGGCTCTCTATCTCCGGATGACGCAGCAAATAATCAGCCAGACTCTCCGCTACGATCTCGCCCTGTACGATCAGCTGGCTGCCCTTTGGCAGATGCCTGGCTATCTTATCCCGCATGAGGGGATAGTGGGTACAGGCCAGCAGTACGGTGTCGATGTCGGAGGATTGCGACCGCAGCTGATCCATATATTCTTTTACAAAGTAGTCGGCCCCCGGCTTGTCATGCTCATTGTTTTCCACCAATGGCACCCAGATGGGGCAGGCCTGCTGAAAGACGGTCACCTCCGGAAAAAATTTTTCAATTTCAATAGGGTAGCTACCTGAAGATACGGTGCCCCGGGTAGCAAGGATGCCTATTTTCCCCGTTTGGGTGAATTTTCCCACTACTTCTGTTGTAGGTCGTATCACCCCCAGCACCCTGTTGTCCGGCGCGATACGGGGCAGGTCATTTTGCTGTATGGTACGGAGCGCCTTGGCCGAGGCGGTATTACAGGCCAGGATCACCAGCGGACATCCCTGCCGAAAAAGCCACTGAACACACTCCAGCGTATAATGATACACCGTCTCGAAGGACCTCGTTCCATAAGGGCTCCGGGCATTATCCCCCAGATAGGTATAATCGTATTGCGGCAGCCGGGCCACCAGCTCCTTCAACACGGTCAGACCGCCATAACCTGAATCAAAAACGCCAATGGGTTGTGACATATTGCAAATGTAAAACGCCGGACCAACAAGTCCGGCGTTCCATTATTTTTTCCCCCATAATTATTTCAATCCCAGTTTCTTCTTCACCAGAGGCAGCAGGTCGTCTGCAGGAGGAGAGGCCAGCAGGGCTTCCTTCGTCAGCACATAACCATAGCCATTTTCCTTGGCAACAGCCTGTACGGTCTCAACCGCCTTTTTCTGGATAGGCGCGATGAGGTCCTGTTGCTTCTGCTGATACAGCTGTTGAGCCTGCTGCTGCCAGCTCTGCAATTTGATCAGCATTTCACCCATGTTCTTTCTCTTCAGCTCCAATTGTGCCTTTGTGTATTTAGCCGTATCCTTGGAATTCAAAAGACTGTCCTGCTCATAGTATTCTCTCTTCATGTCCTCAAAGTTCTGGCCCAGGGCATTTTGATAATCATTGAGGGCTGTGTCAGCCTTCTTATATTCAGGCATGGCAGGGATCAGCTCGGACAGGCTGATATAGCCGATTTTATTTTGAGCCTTTGTCGAAAATCCCGCCATCACCAGGCCCATAACCACCACTACTACGGTAAGAATCTTTTTCATTGTGCGTTGTTTGTATTTTGTTGTTTTGTTTTAGTTGTAATCACTTGATTCCCAATGCCCGCAGCACATCTTCGCTCTTGTCCAGCTTTGGGTCGGCAAATATAACAGTAATTCCTTCACTTTTATCCAAAATAAAATCATACATCCTGTTGACAGCTATCTGCTGGATAGCATTGTATACCTTGTCCTGTATGGGTTTTACCAGTTCCTGCCTCATTTTGAACAGGTCGCCTTCATAGCCAAAACGCTTGCGCTGCAGGTCACGGACCTCTTTCTCCCTATTGAACAGCTGGTCCTCTCTTTTCTTCTTCAACGTGTCGCTCAACATTACCTGCTCTGCGTCATAATCCTTGTACATTTTGTCCAGGGCAGCCTGCTTGTCGTCGATCTCTTTTTGCCACTGCATGCTCACCTGATCCAGCTTCTTCTGGGCGTCTTTATATTCCGGCATCTTGTCTAAAATGTACTTGGTATCCACTACGGCATACCGCTGAGCCTGCCCTGCCTGGGCCAGGACCAGCAAGAGACATATGGTAATTAACTTCTTCATAGTTAGTGTCATTTAGGACATGTAAAATACATTAATCCGGCTCATAGCCCAACATAAATGTGAATCGCGTTGCATCTTTTAATGAGCCATTCTGGATACGATCCAGACCTACTCCGTAGTCAAAGCCCAGCAAACCAAACATGGGCAGGAAGAAGCGCATCCCGACACCCACACTCCTGCGCAGACGGAAAGGATTGTATTCATTATAGTTATACCATCCATTGGCCGCCTCGAAAAAGGTCAGCCCATAAATAGTGCTGCTGGGATTGGTCGTAAAGGGATAACGCAGCTCCAGCGTGTATTTATTAAAAATGGTAAAGAACTGGCTGGCCTGCTGCTGATCCGGGTTGACCTTGGGATCAGAATTCTCATATACAGGATAGCCCCTCTGCGAGATGATATCGTAACCCAACAAGCCGAAGTTGTTGGTCAGACCCGCATCCCCGAGCTGGAAACGCTCGAAGGGAGAGAAGCCCAGCCTGCTGTTGTACCGGCCCATGAACCCGAACTTGGCAGAAGCCTTCAGCACGAATTGACGGCTCTTGTCGGCGCCCATAGCGCTTCCGATAGGTATATACCAGTCGCTGGTGAAGCGCCATTTATGATATTCCGGCAATTTATAGCTGTCATCCTGTGTGATCCCCGGATCGAACAGAGAATAGGGTGGCGTAAACTGCACGCTCAACATCTGGCTGGCGCCGCTACGCGGGAAGATGGGCTGGTCCAGGTTGTAACGGCTCAACGCCAGTTTGAAGCTCAGGTTGGTGGAGAACCCATTCCTGAACGCCGAGGTGAACAAAGGATAATTGTTCAGATCGTATTGCGTATAGTTCACCGAATAGGTCAGGGTGAAATAATCATCCGGCCATTTCAGCTGCTTGCCAAGGGCAACAGTGACGCCAAAGTTCTTTAATGAGTTGGAGTCGCTGAACGAATAGGTATTCGATCGGTAGTTATAGCCGCCTGTCCGGAAGACACTGCGGTAAAGGCTGACGGTCAGCGAATTTCTCTTTTTACCACCCAGCCAGGGCTCCGTAAAGGAGAAGTTATAGGACTGATACGCCTTACCATTGGACTGGATACGCAAACTCAGCTTCTGTCCATCCCCACTGGGTAAGGGATCCCATGCCGACTTGTGCAGAATATTTTTGATGGAGAAGTTGTTGAACGTGACGCCTACGGTACCTGTCAAACCAATCCCGCCGCCCCATCCGGCAGAGAGCTCCAGCTGGTCGGCCGACTTTTCTTCCACACCCCAATTGATATCTACGGTGCCATCCTCTGCATTCGGATTCACACCGGGGTTGATCTTTTCCTGGTTGAAAAAGCCCAGGTTGGCGATCTGCCGCTGGCTGCGGATCAGTTCCTGACGGCTGAACTTATCTCCCGGTATAGTGAACAGCTCACGGCGGATCACATATTCCTTTGTCTTCTCGTTACCCGTAATGGTGATATTCTTGATAGTCGCCTGAGGACCTTCCGTCATCCGGATCTCGAAGTCGATGGTGTCGTTATATACGGACGTCTCCACAGGCTCTATCCGGAAGAAGAGATAGCCATCATCCATATACAGCCCGCTGATATCGCCGCCTTCCTGAGACATCTTCAGCTTCTTGTTCAGGATATCCAGGTTGTATACATCACCCTTGTGGATGCCCAATGCCAGGCTAAGAATAGAATCCGAGTACTTGGTATTTCCTCTCCAGGTGATGTTGCCGAAATAATATTTATGACCTTCTTCGACTTTGATGTCCACGTTCATTTTTCCTTTCACCACCGGTGTCTTGGTGTCGACGATGGTCATATCGCGATAGCCCTGGGAATTGTAAAACTCTATCAGCTTCTGTTTGTCCGTCTCGAACTTGGTGGCGTTGAACTTGGCCGAGGAGAATAATTTAAATCGGAAATAAGGATCCAGGAACTCTTTGGTGCCCGTGTAAGAAAGGAAACCCCAATTGTTGACATACTCCATAAAGGTCATACGGGGATTGGGGCCGAACGTAGTATCCTGCGGCGGAGGATAAATGGTCAAACGGCTACGCTCATGCGTATCCTTGAACTGCTTTTTCAGTTTGGAGTCCGCGATTTGCTCGTTGCCGAATATATTGATCTCGTTGATGCGGACCTTTGGTCCCTTTACGATGTTGAAAGTAAGTATCTCCGAATTGGCTACGGTAGGATCCTTTGTCTCGGCAATGGCTACATCCGCATCCTGATAACCCTTCTCAGCATAGAATTTCTTGATGACCTGTACGGCGGAGCGTTTCATGTCCTCCGTTACTACGCGGCCCTTGACCAGGCCGGTCTTGTTGGTGAGGTCGTCTCCATCTCCTTTCTTCACGCCCGAGCCTCTAAAATAAAAATTTGACAGGCGGGGCCGCTCCGCCACATCGATCTCGATATAAATATTGGTTCCGACGATTTTAGTATAGTTGATCTCGATATTGGCAAATAATTTTTGTTTCCAAAGATTGTTGATGGCCTTGCTGAAATTGTCGCCTCCGGGAATGGTTACTTTGTCACCAACGGAAAGCCCTGAAATAGAAGTTAGAAGCGCCTCATCGAGATATTTGGTACCAGCGATCTTGATGCCGGCGATGATATATTCCCTGGGAGGGTTTTTGGGGTTGGTAAGGATGATAAGTTCAGGGTCTATGGAAACAGGATGCGTAGTGTCGGGTGTCACCTGGGCTCGTGCAGCAGTTAGATTCAGTAAGCAGTAAGATATTAGTAAAAAAACACAAATCAGTGATCTTCGTTGCATCCAGTCGGTTTTTAGAGCGGCAAATTAAGAGGATTTATTAAAAGTCTTTGTTAAAAAGTGGGCTAGGGAGCAGACGGTTCCTCTTGGATTTGAGCGCTTGTCTTCCCAAACCGTCTTTCTCTCGCCTGAAAATCGAGGATGGCTTCGTAGAGATTCTCTTTCCGGAAGTCAGGCCAGCGGACGCTGGTAAAATACAATTCTGCATAAGCGAGTTGGTATAGCAAAAAATTACTAATTCGGTATTCTCCACTGGTCCGGATCATCAATTCCGGGTCAGGGAAGTCCTTTGTGGACAGGTATTGCTGTAATGTATCCTGTGTTATGGCGCAAGGGTCCAGCTTGCCGTCCTTCACATCCAGGGCCAGGTTCTTGACGGCTTCCATAAGCTCCCAGCGGGAGCTATAGCTCAGCGCCATGACCAGGTTAAGACCCGTATTTTTCGACGTTATCTCCAGGGCTTCCCTGAGCTCATTCCGGGCGTAGTCGGGAAGCATGTTCATATCCCCGATGACATGGAGCCGTATATTGTTCCTGCTCAGGGTCTCAGCCTCCTTACGGATGGTTTCCACCAGCAGCTCCATCAAACCCGTCACCTCATAGGCCGGGCGATCCCAGTTCTCCGTGGAGAAGGCATATAGGGTAAGATATCCGATACCCAGCTCCGCACAGCCTTCGACGATGTCCCGAACACTCTCAACACCATGAAAATGACCAAATAGCCTGTCCTGACCCTTTTCCTGGGCCCAGCGACCGTTCCCGTCCATAATGATGGCTATGTGCCGGGGCAGCCTTTGCAGGTCTATTTTATCCTTTTCAGACGCCATAGATGGTTATATCCCTCTTTTAAGGGGCTCAAAGATAGTAAATTCGGGGGTTTGAGTTGTTAAATTGTCCGAAAAACGGGGTCCTGGGAAATATGCCCCGTTTTCCGGAAGCATCTAAATGTCCGTCCTTCGGACAACGAACCTGTGGTTCGTTCTGAAAGTCATTGCCGGCCTGCACCCGGCCAGGTTCCATTATTGCGCGCTCGGACACTTATAAGAGGTCAGATTGAAGGAAAGCGTGAACTCCGCCAGCAAATACCCATCCTTTTGGTTGGAATACCCCCGCTGACGCCCCTTGATCCCTATCGGCGTCCCCCCATTGACCTCACCACTGCGGTCCTGCATGGAATACCAAAGGGTCGGCGTCCCATCCGGCAGGAAATGTGGTTGAGCATCAGGAGCATAGGTGGTACTGACATCATCTATATAGTCGGTGGTGGTAAAGCGGTAAACGGCCTCAAACCCGAGGTTCATATTGCGGTTGAGACTGTATTTGACCCCCACTCCCAAAGGAAAACATACAGCCATGCTTCCATAGGGCTTCCGGGTAGGGTAGACAGAAGACCCCTGTCCTTCCGTCCCCAGGGGACGCAGATAGACCTTTTGTCCATGGTAATACGCATAAGGGTCGTAATTGAAGATCCCGGCCCCGAACGTAACATAAGGGGTGAATCGGTCGTATTGGCTCCCCGGCACGAACTTGAAGAAATTGAAATCTCCCTGCAACGTCAGCTCCCAGATATTGGTATTGAAGCTCAGGTTCCTCTGCCGCATGAACTCGTTGGAGGTATTGTATTTGTCGGAATACCCAAGGAATGCGTAATGACCTGCGACACGCAATGCCACATAGTTTCCGAACTGTTTACGGAAGAAAGCTCCAAATGCAATATTTGGCCGGTTGAATCTGGGATTGGGGTTAAGATCCCCAAAATAATGTGAAGCGCCTAAAGAAACCCCATACTCGCCTTCTTGTACGATAGCTTCTTCCTGGGCATGGGTCTTCCAACATACAATAGAGAATAGAAGTCCGGTAAGGATCAGTTGCTTCATTAATATTTATTATACGTATAATTTACCCATGCTTATGTTTAACGAATTTTGCTCTTTTTTCGTTTCCCGGCCCCAACACGGAATTGTTAAAGTTATCAGGGGTCCAGGCGGCAAAAATCAGGCCGCAGGCCGGCACCCCCTAGTTACGGGTATCCAGCCCCCAGGACAGTTTACCCCGGAGGGTTTGCAGGAAGTTATTTTCATTCAGTCGTATCAGACTGAGGGTAAAAGCTTCTTTCCGGACGGCCAGCTGTACCTGCTTGTCCACGATCTCCTTCCGGGAATCCAGCACACAGATAAAGTTCTCCGCCCTCCCTTCCACCTCGAAGGAAATAATATTGTCATCCGGCACGACAATGGGGCGGACATTCAAATTATGAGGCGCCACGGGCGTAATGACAAAGCTGCTCGATTCCGGAAAGACTACCGGTCCTCCACAGCTGAGCGAATAGCCCGTAGAGCCCGTAGGCGTGGCGACGATAAGACCGTCCGCCCAATACGTGTTCAGGAACTCCCCATTCAGATAGGTATGGATCTTTATCATGGGGGAAGTGTCTGTCTTATGGATGGCGAATTCGTTCAACCCATAAGGCACATCTCCAAACAAAGGCTTATTGGCATCCAGGTGTATCAGGCTCCGCTTGTCCACGACAAAAGTTCGATTGACCAGCGCCGTGACTGCCGTCGAAATGTCTTCCTTGCCGATACTGGCCAGAAAACCAAGCCGGCCAAAATTGATACCCAAAACAGGAATATTCTTATCTCTCACCAATGACACCGTATCCAGCAAAGTGCCGTCTCCGCCAAGACTGATGAGGAATTCGATGGAATCATCCAGATCGCTGGACTCCCGGAAGCTGGCCACATTGCTTGGCAGCATAAAGGCCGACCCTATCTTCTCCAGAAAAGGCTGATGGATCACAGGCTGCAGCTGCTGTCTGATCAGTTCGTCAAAAAGTCGTTGTACCCCGCTCTGCTGCTCATAATCGATGATCCGGCTGTATATTGCTACCTTCATTAAAAGTCGTTTCTGATGTGTAAAAATAGCCCGTTTTGTCCTAATTGATTAAAGCTATAATCCAGTCGGAAATTCAGGTCATAAAAAGTAACGATGTCCAATCCAAACCCGCCTGAATATAACATACGGTTGACCAGCGAATTAGATTTAAAATCATCATTGTACGCATAGCCACAGTCCCCAAAGGCGGTTGCATAGATGCGAAAAGGTATCCTGTCGTGCGAACGGACCTTGCGCATAAAGGGTATATTGAAATTGAACAGCTCACGATAGAACGTATTACGTAGTACGGACCCCGCTGTACCCTCCACCACATATCTGTCCAGACCCCGCAGGTAAAAGTCGCCATAACCCAGCAGCGACTGGTTATAAAAAGGCTGATGGAGCGGCCATTTCAGCACATTGGTATTCTCAAGACCAAACCAGAACTTCCGCGCCAGCGGCCACGCACGCGTCAGCTTGGTATAAAACTGCCAGAAATCCATATCCTTCGTGATGCCCCGGCGCGTCAGCCCCGTCTCGAAAATGATGCCATTCAGCGGGTAGGCGACATAGTCGACATCCGTGTAGCTGAAACGGTAGGATAATTCCGGGAATACCACTTTCAATTTGCCGTTGTTGAAATAATGAGGGTTCCACACCGCCACCGCGCTGTCGATCCGGATACTGTTCATGCTGAATCCCACAAAATGCCGCACTTTCAGTCCCGGCCGGTAGAAATAGCGTAAGGACGCGGAAAACTGCTCGCTCAGGTATTTACCGGCATAAGGGATGGTGTCGGAATTGATGAAATATTGCTGATTATTCACCGTAAGTGCATCCACTTCCTTCATCTGCGCATAGGTGAACCCACCCCCGAATCCATGTTTCAGGGATTTATCCGCATACGGCTGATTATAATAGAGCTCGAACTGGCGCGCATAGCCAGTGATCAGCCAGGCAGTCAACTGATCGTTGCGACCGGTGAAATTGAAATGCGTAAATTTTGCACCGTAATTCACCCGGCTGAGACTATAATGTTTGGCCGCCCACGCGGAAAGGTTGCGGTCCACCGGTCTGAAATAAGGGACGGGGAATATATACCATCTTTCTTTTACGTCTATCTGTATATCGGCCTCGTAACCCCGGAAATTTTTCAGATAAATGACCACATCGTTGAACAAATGCGTATTTATCAGCCTGTCGTGCGCCATCTGGAATGCCGTGACCAGACCATGCAGGTTGACGGAGTCGCCCGGCATAAAGGACAGCTCCCTTAGGATGATATAGGTCTTTGTTTTTTTATTACCCGATACATAGATCCTTCCTACAGTATAGGGCCTGGAAACCGTGTCCTGGGTAAAGGTGCGGCGCGCAGTATCTCCATCAGCGGGAGACTGAGCGGAGGAATAAAGAAAGAAGAACAGGGATGCTATCGTCCAGAGAAATTTCAGATATTCAGGTAGTTCATCAAATGGTCATAATTGCTGCGCAATTCGTTCTCGTACAATTCTTCTCCGAAATAATACTTGACCTGGTATTCATACCGCTGAAATGTCGCGATAATGTCGGAGATCTCGAGTTTATTGATACGCAAGGTAATAAAGAAATTCCCTGATTGTGGATCTGGATAGGTATTTAGTTGTGTGATCTGTGCGTCGTTCGTCTCGATGAGCTTGCTGATCTCTGAAAAAGAAAAGCTGACCTTTTCCATTTCCAGTACGATG
>Ga0207671_10002778_pt1 | contig 18268 bp, 9 predicted proteins | sample KBSC24metaG_FD_184352 | JGI IMG/M metagenome (GOLD analysis project Ga0207671, IMG submission 184352) | Corn rhizosphere microbial communities from Kellogg Biological Station, Michigan, USA - KBS C2-4 metaG (SPAdes) (version 2) | ecosystem: Host-associated > Plants > Roots > Rhizosphere > Soil... | reverse complement strand
TCAAAACCCGGCGGAGGAAATGGTATTTTCGAGGACATTCTTGTTTACTCCTTGTGGGGAGTACTATACCAGCTTAATTTATTTTTGCAACTACTTAATCCTCTTTATGCCTTTTTGTGGCCCGTTTCTCCGCAATCTCTTCGCGCTCTTCTTGTAATCCGAGGCGCATGGCGTCGAACGCCGGGAGGCGCGCGATCGAGGGCATCAAGATATTGCCTTTCACCGAGAACCAGATGATGCGATTCAGCGTTTCGGGATCCGCCATGTCTGCACGCTCGAGATTTTGCTGATCTGTGCGTCGCATCCAGTAGGCGGTTGCCGCATCGCGCGCCGGTGGAGTGATCAGATTGTCGAGCGCGACGTTTGGTAAGAGCGCTTTGTAGGGTCGCAGATCCGGCTCGGCGCTAAAGATGTCGATCGGCGTCGCGGTCGCGTCGAGTTGGTTCATCGGTTCGATGCCGAGCAACAGCTCGATCGTTCTGATCAAACTGACAGTGTTGTGAAACTCGTGAATCAACGCACCCGGCCGGTTGTACGCACTGATCAGCAATGCCACTGACCGGTGTGCATCGACGTGATCTGGTCCATCCTGCGCGTCATCTTCAACCACCACGATGCACGTGTCTTTCCAGTAAGGACTATTTGAAACCGCCTCGATCATCGATCCGAGCGCGTAATCATTGTCTGCAACATAAAACTGCGGTGTCGGCCGGCGCGCGCCAATGCCGTCAGTATGATCGTTCGACAAACGTAAGATCGACAGATTCGGCAACCGATCGGCCGTACCCGCCGCCCGTTCCGCCGAAAACGCACGAAACTCTTCGAGCCACGCGCCTAATCTCGAATTACCACGAAACCGCGCGTCAGGATTGGAGTTACTAATGAGCGGGTTTGCGCTTTTTTCACGCGCCGCACGATATGAATCGACAGTAAACGCGTCGGGCGTCCCCATGTCGAAGTTGCGATATTCAGTACTGAGGTGACCTTCCAGCGATTTCTTTGTCGGGAAAGCGGAAACAGTCGGCGACACATCCGGGTATGACTTCGAACGATTCTCTCGGATGGCTTTGACGTCCGCTTCCGACAGCGTCGCGCCAAACTCACCGTAATTGCGATACGTCAATCCGGCGCGTGCAGCAGCGTCCCAGAGATACAGCGTTTCTGGTTCAGCGACGTCGCGAGAGCCCTGGAGATACGGTATGTAGCGGCGCATGAAATTCGCCACGTCTTCGGCGTTCACGGTTGGTCCAAACATCGACGGCACGCCACGCACGGGCTCGTAGTCGGGCAAACGATTGAAACCCTCGTAATCGTAAGTGCGCCCGCGCCGGCTGTATTGCCAGCGAAAAGCCTTGTCGACGTAGTCACTGGAAAATGCAGCCGTGGACCAGTTGTGCCCGTCGGGACTCGCTTCAGAATTCACAAAGAAACGATCGAGCAGACCAAAACGCAGCGCCAACGCGCGATGATTCGGCGTGATCTCCTGCCGCTGCCCGTTGGGCCGCGCGGCAGCTTCGCCGGTTCCGAAGATCGCGAGCGACGGATCGCCGTCGGCTTTCGTGCCGTCGCCCGATTTTTCTACGTCGCCAAACACCTGATCGTAAGTTCGATTCTCCTTGATCACGTAGATGACGTGCTTGATCGGCGAACGCCCCGCAAACAGCCTTGCCTGACGTGGACCGAGCAGGCCGTTGTTTCGCATTACTTGCTGTGTGTACCGGGCGAGCGCGGGATCGTCAGGCGTCTTCACCGCGCTGATGTTCCCGACGACGAGCGACGCGCTGTACTGCCCGCCCTGCTTGCTGCCGGTCCCCGTTCCCACCGGAAAACGTTCGTTCGGTGCGTTGGGCACACGACCGGAGTTGTCGACGATCACCGACGAATTCTGTAGCCCGGTGCCTTTGCCGTTGCCGATGAAGATCGTTTGCCCAACAACCGCGACCGCCGAAGGATATTGACCGGTGGGAATGAATCCCCGCACTCTGCTGCGTCCATCCTTCTCCTCCGAGAGTTCAACGACCGCAACCGAGTTGCTGTGAGCATTGGCGACGAAAAGATCGTCACCAACGAGCGCGAGACCTTCGGGACTGTTGCCCGCTGGGCCATCTTCAGACAATCGCACGCTAATGCGTTCGATCTCTTTGTCAGTCCGGGTATCGATCACTGAAACGCTGTCGTCATTCGAATTGGCGACATACAAACGCGTCCGTTCAGGATTAAACAACATCGCAGTCGGATGGCGGCCGACTTGTATGCGCGACACGCTCGGTTTAGCGGGATCGACCACCGCAACCGCGTTATCGTTCCAGCACGACACGTAAACTTTCGCGACCGCCGCATCGCGAGGCAGCACAACAACGCCATACGGATAAACGAAGGCATCGTTCGTGCGGCGAAGATCGATTCGCACGAGCTTCCGAGCGCCATGTAGATCTTCGACGATCCCGACGCTGTCGCCGAGATTGTTCGCAACGAAGAGTGTGTTTCCATCGGGACTGATCGCGATCCCGGTCGGGTACACGGGCGCGCGATCGCTGTTGTATCGAGATGAATTTGCGGCGAAGGCAAAGCCGGTAACGTCGATGAACGGAGCTTCGACGCTCGTGTTTGGACCAGGCGACGCGGGCGTGATCGGACTGTTGTTTTCAGGTTGAAAGCGGAATATCCAGATCTTGTTTTCAAATCCACCCGAAACGTATAGCTCGTACGAGTCGTCGTCCTGCGGCTTCGGTGCGAACGCCACGCCGACATTGACGCTTTGCGGCGTTGGGAAATACACGTTCTGGACCACGGCCGCCGGTTTCGCGTTCAGATCGATAACAGAAAGCGACTGCTGGCCACGATTCGCCGTCGCATTGAATAGAATTCCGTAGCCGCTATTGACCGCGATCAAAAAGCGCCCTTCTCCGCCTGGACCTAACTTGTCAGGACTGCGAACAAAATCCACCGGCAAAGCGCCGACGGCGGCCTGACGTGTTGTGCGGTCCTGTACCAAGGAACCGGCGGGCGTGATCGGTCGACCCTGACTCGCTGGCTCCTCCGGGCTTGCCGAATAGGAAATATTTCCGGAAATAAGAGATGCAAACAGTAACAACGCGAGCAGCGTGTAGGTACCGTGTCTGGGGTTCATCGGCGTCGGAGTCTATCAGATTTCCTCTGCGGTCCTCTGCGTATCTCTGCGTTCTCTGCGATTAAATCACTCTTTAACGCAGAGAGCGCAGAGATACGCAGAGAGCCGCAGAGAAAACTGAACGAACTTTGGAACCGCCGATTCAAAAAAATAAATCCGGCGTCATACGATTGACTGAAACAACCGCTAACTTCTTAACGGCTACTAATAAGGCAACGATCGTCGCAAGTCGCCGTGTATAATGGCGAGCACCACAAATGAACCAACTCGTACGGTTTCTGTTCGGACATGAGCAGGCCGTTTTTACTAACGGCCGGTTTGGTTTCGACGTGCGTCCGAGTGCGCTGCTTCTGCTTTTAATCATCCTGCTTGTCGCCGCCTTTATTTATTTTATTTACCTGCGTCCGCGTATTCGCTTATCGAAACAAACAACAGCCACGCTCATCGGCCTGCGCGTGGCCCTGCTCACCCTCATGGTCGTTCTGCTGCTGCGACCCGTCGTCGTCGTTTCGTCAGTGATTCCGCGCAGCAGTTACGTCGCCATGTTGGTTGACGATTCGGTCAGCATGAAACTGCGCGACGTGCCCGGCGGCGCCACTCGCCTCGACACGGTCAAGCAAGCGCTGTTCAACAACACTCCCGGACAAGAATCATTTCTCAATCGACTCGACCGAAAATTCAAAACAAGTCTCTACGGATTTTCAGGTGAGCTCGCGCGATTAAAAGATGGAAACGATCTCTTCGGCGAGGGACGCACGAGCGATCTCGCTGGCGCATTGGACGAGACCATCAAACGTTCTTCAGGCATGCCGCTTTCTGCCGTAGTGCTTGCAACTGACGGCGCGTCGAACGTGCCGCGTGATATGGCTGCTGTTTTAAGAGAACTCCGCGCGCGCGATATTCCGGTGTTCACTGTCGGCGTGGGCAACACCGCTCGGCCAATGGACGCGGAACTCACGCGCGTTAATATGCCGCGGCGTGTGCTGGTTGGATCGAGACTGAACATCGAGACGATCGTGGGCCTCAGTGGCTACGGTGCGACTAAGGTTCTTTTGAACGTGCGCGAGGATGGCCGCGCGATCAAAACAGAAGAAGCCAACTTACGCGGCAACGATACGCAGGCAGTCAATCTAGAGATCACGCCCACGACTCCAGGCATTCATCGTTACACGGTTGAAGTCACGCCACTCGACGGTGAGTTGACGGTTGAAAATAACAAGCAGGACTCGCTGGTTGAGGTAATCGAAGGACCGTTGCGAATCCTGCACGTCGAAGGAGAACCGCGTTGGGAGCTCGGGAAGATTCGCGAGTCGATCCAGCCGAATGAAAAGAACGTGACGGTCGTCTCGCTTCAGCGTACGGGTGAGAACAAGTTTTACCGCCAGGGTGTCGGTACACAAACAGAGCTCGCCACCGGCTTTCCGAAAACGGAAGAAGAGCTTTTCTCGTATCAGGGTTTGATCCTTGGCAGCGTCGAGGCTGGTTTCTTCACTGCCGACGAGCTGCGCAGCATCGAGGCTTTTGTCGCGCGTCGCGGCGGAGGACTATTGGCGCTGGGTGGTCGACTCGCTTTCGATGGCGGGAAGTACAAAGGCACCCTCATCGACGATCTGCTTCCAGTGTCGTTGACGGGTGAATCCGTGGATGATGCGAATTCGTTTACGGCCGTTTACAAACCAGTGCTCACCGCCGCGGGGCAAACACATCCGATCACGCGGCTGAACGAAGATCGCGCCGCGAACCAAAAAGCGTGGAACGAAATGCCTCCGATCTCCGTGTCGGAAGTGCTGACGGATATTAAGCCGGGCGCGTCAGTGTTGTTGGAAGCGCGTCGCGTCCAGGGATCGGGAACGTTGGTCGCGCCGTTGCTGGTTCAACAGCGATACGGGCGTGGCCAGACGCTTGCACTCACGGCGGCGGACACGTGGCGCTGGCGCATGAAAATGGATTCGAAGAACAACGCGCACGAAACGTTCTGGCGGCAGATGCTTCGCTACCTCGTGAGTGGAACGCCACAACAGATCGAGATTGGCACCGAGAAAGAAGTCTACGCGCTCGACGATACGATCAGTATCGTGGCTGACATTCGCGACAAAAAATTCAACGCGGTCGGGGATGCACATGCGATCGCGCGAGTGACCAAGCCGTCGGGTCTTGTAGTCGACGTGCCGTTGAAGTTCACGACGCTGAATTCCGTGAATACGTATGCAGGAGAATTCAAGGCGGATGAGCTGGGCCAACACCGGATCGAGTTGATCGGAAACAGCGCGACTCTCGGCCAGTTGAGTGCGACGTCGAACATGCTCGTGAGCGACCTGAATCGCGAATACTACAGCGCCGCGCAGAATAGCGACCTGTTGAAGCGGATCGCGGCAGAGACAGGTGGAAAGTACTACACGACGGCCGAGGCGCAATCGTTGCTGGACGATCTGATTTACCGCCAGTCACCGTATTCGGAGCGTGTAACAAAAGACCTTTGGGACATGCCGATTAATTTTATGTTGATCGTTGGGCTGTTGAGCGCTGAATGGTTCCTGCGTAAACGCGAAGGCCTCGCGTAGCCACAAAGATGCACAAAAGAGTAATTCAATTTGTTGTCGTCTTGATGCTCGCTGGTACTGTGTATCCGCAGTCACCGCACAAAAAGAGCCCTGTAGATCCGAATAAATTTGCGTTAATTATTAATGGGGCCGGGGGTGAGCCGGAGTATGCGAAGCAGTTTGAACAATGGTCTAAGGACCTGACCAAAGTGCTGTCGGAGCGGTTTGGGTTCGATGGTAAGCAGATCAAGGTTCTGACGGAGAAACAAGCGACCGCCGAAGAAGTCAAACGCACGTTCGCGGCGTTGAAGACTGAGCTCGCAGCGAACAATGTGCTTTTCGTGTTCCTGATCGGACACGGATCGTTCGACGGAAAAGAATCGAAGTTCAATCTGGTTGGACCAGATCTCGCCGCGTCTGAATACAACGTTCTGCTCTCGGCGCTGCCGACGCGGCGTATCGTCGTCTTTAACATGTCGAGTGCGAGTGGTGAGTTCATCAAGAGCCTCGCGGCAAAGGGACGCATCGTCTTGACCGCTACTCGCAACGGTCAGGAGACGAACGCCACGCGCTTCACGGGCTTTTTTATTGCCGCGTTGAATGCTACCGACGCTGACACGGATCAGGACGGACATACGTCGGTGCTCGAGGCGTTTGTTTATGCCACCCGCTTGACGGACGAGTTCTACAAACGCGCGGGCAGGCTCGCCACCGAACACGCGATGCTCGACGACAACGGCGACGGTGTGGGCCATGAAAAAGTCGAAGCAGGAGAAGGCTTGCTCGCACGCGCCACTTATCTCGATTCGCTGAGCGTCGACGAAGCAGCGGCGAGTGCCGCAACTGGACGACTACTCACAGAGCGTGCGCGGCTGGAAGGTGAGATTGAACAATTGATCGGGCGCAAGGCGAGCATGCAGGAAAGCGAGTATGAGGCGGCCCTCGAACGTCTCTTTATTGAACTGGCAAAAATAAATCGTACCATCAAACAAGCGGGCTCGTGAAAATGAAGACCTCAACCAAAGTTTTCCGCGCAAAGGCGCAAAGACGCAAAGGTAAATCTCTTTCTTTGCGCCTTTGCGGCTTTGCGAGCATATTTCTGCTTGCGGCTTGCGTGTTGCCGGTTTCGTTTGTCCATTCTCAAAGAGAACTCTCCGGCCTCGCCGAACTCAAAAAAGGCGACTACGAAAACGCTTTCAACCTCCTCAGCGCGCGGCTGGTGTCGAACCCAAACGACACAGTGGCCCAACGCGCCTTGCTCCGCGTCTTCCTCGAGACCGGCCGCTATCCGGAAGCCGAAGCAACTGCAAAAAGATTTCTTCAAAAAACACCTGACACGGGCGGTGTGCGTCACGAGCTCGGCGAAGCATTGGCAATCACCGGCCAGTACACGGAAGCGATCGCAGAGTTTGAGCGAGCTGCTGCTGACTCAGAAAAGGCAAACGCACCAGCCGACAAGCTCGAGAGCGATTTACGACGTGCGGAATTGCTCGATCTAATCGGTCAGGAAGATCGCGCCCGGACAATCTACGGATCGTTCGTCAAATATTACACGGACAACGATCCTAAAAGCGCTCGCGAATTGACGCTGGTGGCACGCGCGCTGGTCCATCTCGAACGATACCAGGACGCGAACGACATGTACCGCTCGGCGATCGAAGCTGATTCGAACTACCTCGAAGCACAGCTCGGCGCGGGTGAACTGTTCACAGAGAAATACGCTTACGCCGACGCCGCGACCTTCCTCAACGACGCTCTGAAAATCAATTCAAACAGTGCTCGCGCCTACCTCGATATCGCCAGCAACAAACGGCTCGAAGGCGGCGACGACATGACAGCCGCCCTCGCCAAATCGTTGTCGATCAATCCGAATTTCGTCGATGCACTCGCGCTGAAAGCCGCGGTCGCACTCGAAGCCAACCGTCTGGACGAAGCCTCGACCGAGATCGAGAAAGCACTGAAGATCAACCCGCGTTCGCTCGAAACCCATTCACTTCGAGCCGCGATGCTCTACCTGCAGGATCGAGAGTTCGAACCTGAAGTCGCCGCGACACTCGCGATTGGTCCAAAGTACGGAAACGTCTACAACACGCTCGCTCACTATGCGACCATCACGCGACGCACAGAGCAGGCTGTTCAATTCGCGCGCCGCGCGACCGAGATCGCGCCTGACTTGTGGGATGCACATCTTAAACTCGGCATGTCGTTGCTGCGCATAGGCCAGATGGAAACCGGGCGCGCCTCAGTCGAGAAGGCTTTCAAAGGCGATCCGTTCAACATCTGGGCCAAGAACACGCTTGATCTCCTCGACTCGATGAAAAGCTTCAAAGAGACGAAGCACGGTGCATTCATTATCAAAGCCTCTGCTCAGGAGAGCGATGTGCTTGCGCCCTACGCCGCGAGACTTCTTGAAGAAGCGGCGGCTAAGCTGACGGCGAAATATCATTTCACGCCAAAGGCGCCCATCATCATCGAGATATTTCAAAACCATGAAGACTTCGCCGTACGCACGCTCGGCATGCCCGGACTCGGCGCGCTCGGAGTTTGTTTTGGAGGAGTCGTCGCGCAGGACTCGCCGTCAGCGCGTGAAGCAGGCGAATTCAACTGGGGCAGCACGCTCTGGCACGAATACACGCACGTCATCACGTTGCAGATGACTGACTACCGCATCCCGCGCTGGTTCTCCGAAGGACTCTCTGTTTACGAGGAGCGACGCGCGCGGCCGGGTTGGGGTGATGATTGGAACCCGATGTTTGTGCGCGCTTTCATGGACAGGCGGTGGTTCAAGATGGCGGATCTCGATGCTGCTTTTCAGAGACCGAAGAGCGCTCAGGATCTTCCGGTAGCTTACTTTCAGGCGTCGCAGGTTTGCGAGTTCATAGCTGAACGTTTCGGGTTCGATGCGATTCTGCGCATGCTTGCGCTCTACCGCGATAAAGCCCGCACGCCCGATGTGCTGCAACAGGTTTTGAAGTTGAGCGAAAGCGATTTCGATCGTGAATTCGCTGCTTACGTCGAATCGAAAGCGCGACCGCTGCACCAGGCGTTGAGCACAACAACCAACGTCGCGGCGTCACTGTCGAAAGAAGAAGTGCTCAAGATGCTTGCGACTCAGGATACGTTTGCGTTGCGCGTCCGTGCTGCTGAGTTGTTGGCCGCAGACGGTGATACGCAAGGCGCTATCACTCATTACCTGCGCGCGCTCGAACTCTTCCCTTACGTCAGTGGTCCGGACAATCCGTTCGAGTCGCTCGCGAAAATTCTCGAACAAAAAGGTGATATAGCTCACGCGGCCCAGATCTTGGAAGGACTAATTAAGAACGACGAAAACAACTTCGAAGCGTTGAAGACGATCGCGCGCATCCGGCTCGCACTCGGCGAGCGGCAAGCGGCGCTCGATGCGCTTCAAGCCAGCTTCTTCATCAATCCATTCGATTACAAAATGCACACGCAGGCGGGTGAGCTGAGCGTCGAATTAAAAGATAACGCTCGCGCGTTAACGGAATTTCAGGTCGCGCTGGCACTCGCGCCCCCGAATATCGCCGAAGCGAACTACAATGTGGCGGCGGCGTATTATGCTCTGGGTCGTCAGCCCGAGGCGAAGCGCTCGGTGCTGCGCGCGCTCGAGGCCGCACCTCGCTACGAAAAAGCGCAGGAGTTGTTGTTGAGAATCGTGGGACAATGAGTCCACAGAGCAGCTGTGAAATTTTGTGCACTCTGTGGACAAGACGAGGGAAAACATGGCGGTTGACACATTAACGATCAGCGACGAGCAGATGCTCGATAAACTCGGTTCGGCCCGTGAGCGCCTGCTGCGCGAAATCCGAAAGGCCATCGTCGGACAGGACGAAGTCGTCGAACAGGTGCTGCTTGCCCTCTTCGTCGGCGGCCACTCCATCATTACCGGTGTGCCGGGACTCGCAAAGACGCTGCTCGTCCGCACTATCGCCAACGTTCTCGATCTCTCGTTCAAACGGATCCAGTTCACGCCAGACTTGATGCCTGCCGACATCACGGGCACCGAGATCATCGAAGAGGATCGCGCTACCGGCCGGCGCGCGATGCAGTTCATCCCTGGTCCGATTTTCGCCAACATCGTTCTCGCAGACGAGATCAACCGCACACCACCAAAAACTCAGGCCGCGTTGCTCGAGGCGATGCAGGAAGGCCGCGTCACCGTGCAGGGCGTCGGCTACGATCTGCCGCGACCGTTTCACGTGCTCGCAACACAGAACCCGATCGAGATGGAAGGCACTTACCCGTTGCCCGAAGCACAACTCGATCGCTTCATGTTCAATGTGAAGATCGGTTACCTGCCGGAAGAAGAAGAAGTCGAAGTCGTCAAACAGACCACCTCACCGCAGGACTATGAGTTCGAGCGTTTGATGTCTGCCGACGAGATCATCGCGTTTCAGAGACTCGTCAGGCAGGTTCCGGCTTCAGACACTGTTGCTCGGTATGCGGTGAGATTAGTCAACGCGAGTCGCCCGGGAACGCCGAGCGCGCCTGACTTCATAAACAAGTGGGTGACGTGGGGTGGATCGCTTCGCGCGTCGCAGTTTTTGATTTTCGGTGGCAAAGCGCGCGCGATACTGCGTGGTCGATACAACGTTTCGTGTGAAGACGTTCGCGCTGTTGCGCCCGCAGTGTTGCGACATCGTGTGTTGCTGAACTTCCAGGCCGAGGCGGAGAAGATCGATCCGGATCAGGTTGTGAAGCGATTGATCGAAGCGGTGCCTGAACCGAAGAGCGGACTTTAGACAGGATTTACAGGATTTTTCAGGATAGACATGTTTAGTCCGGCGACGACACCAGCGAGGTTTCTCGATCCAGAGCTGCTTGCACGCATCGGCTCGCTCGAGTTGCTTGCGCGCGCGGTCGTCGAGGGTTTTATGTCGGGCCTGCATCGCTCGCCGTTCACAGGGTTCTCGACTGAGTTCACCGAGTATCGTCAATACAATCCCGGCGACGACTTGCGCTACCTCGATTGGCGTTTACTTGCACGCACCGATCGTTACTTCATCAAGAAGTATCGCGCTGACACAAACACGCAGTGCCACCTGCTCGTCGACACGAGCGCCTCTATGAACTACGCGCACGCGAGCTCCGTCACGAAGCTGCAATACGCGCAGTATCTCGCGGCGTCGCTGGCATATCTTCTGAACCGGCAACAGGACGCGGTCGGCATGGTCGGGTTCGCCGAGAAGGTCCATACGCACGTGCCCGCGCGCAATCGCACGGGCCACATGCGCACCATTTACGGGAATCTCTCGATGCTCGAAGCCGCCGGCCAGACGGACCTCGCGCAGTCGCTTCATCAGCTCGCAGAGATTCTGACGCGACGAGGCATCGTAGTCATCATTTCAGACTTTTACGATCAGCCGGATCGACTGCAAGAGGCGTTTCAACATCTGCGTTTTAAAGGACACGATCTCGTCGCTTTTCACGTGTTGGACCAAAATGAATTGGACTTTGATTTCACGGATCCGGTCCTGCTGCTCGAAGACGCGGAGACGCAGGAACAGATGCCCGTACTTCCCGACGTCGTAATGGACGGATATCGCGAACGGATGCGCAAGCACGTCGAGGAGATGCGACGCTGTGCTGCCGCAAACCACGTCGATTATGAAATGATCACGACGAAGCAGCCGCTGGATTTTGCGCTGTTCTCGTTTCTTTCGCGCCGCTCCGGAAAGTAAGTTTTTATGTCGTTCTTGACGCCACTGTTTTTCCTCGGCGTCGCGGCGCTCGCGGCGCCCATTCTCGTGCACCTCGTTCGTCGCACGCGTGCGCGTCGTGTTCAGTTCCCTGCACTCGTCTTCGTTCGCCAGGTTCCACAACGCACGATCCGTCGCCGCACGTTGCAGAATGTGTTTTTGCTGTTGCTTCGTTGCCTCGCGATCCTTTTGATCGTGATCGCGTTTACGCGGCCGTTCTTCAGCGGTGGCAGCGCCGCGAAAGACAACAGCGCCGCAGGTGCGACGGTCATCCTGATCGACAACTCTCTGAGCATGCGACGCGAACAGATGTTTGCCGAAGCACAGCGACGCGTCGAAGCCGCACTCGACGAAGCACGAATCGACGAACAGGTAGCACTGCTGACTTTCGACAAGCGCTACACCGTCATCAATCGCTTCACTGTTGATAAAACCAAGTTGAGATCCGCGATCGGTACATTAAGTGCCGGCTGGGATGGAACAGACTACGAACAGGCGCTGCGCGGCGCCGAGTCGCTCCTGGGCGAGGTTGGAACGACTGGTCCAAAACGGATCGTCATGATCTCCGACTTCCAGGCGCCGGGTTGGAATCACGCGAGCGCGACATTCAAACTCTCGAACAATACGCAACTCACGACGCTCGACGTCGGCGGAAACAATCCTCCGTGGAACGTCGCGATCACGAATGTCGAAGCGCGCGGTGTCGTGTTTGGTCAGAAGTATCTCGACAACCTCGTGGTCCATATCAGTAATTTCAGCGACACGCCGAAGGCCGACGTCCTTGTCGATTTTCAGATCAACGAGCAAACGGTCGAGAAGCGCGACATCAGTCTCAATAGCCGCGATTCGCGAGTAGTCGAGTTCACTGGATTCAACGTAAACGAAGGCGTCAACCGTTGCACGATCGACATCGTCTCGGGCGATTTCCCCACGGACAATCGCTTTTACTTCACACTGCGACGCGAGACACCGGCAAAGGCGTTAATCATCGAGAGTGCGTCGCGCGGCCGGAGTGACAGTCTGCACCTCCAAAGCGCGCTGACGACAAACGAAGATCTACCTTTTACATTCAGCCTCAAGAGCACGGGCTCAGTCGATCCTGCGAGCATCTGGGATTACGCACTCGTCGTTTTGAACGACACCGGACCGATCTCACCTGCACTCGCTGATACGCTCACGAAGTTTGTGTCCGGGGGCGGGCAGGTCATCGTATCTACCGGACCGCGAACACAGCTCGAGAGTTTTAACGCGTCGCTCCAGCAAATCACGCCGGCAACGTTGCGTGAAGTGGTGCAGACAAAAGCCGGCGAGAGCGTTGCGATTACGGAAGTGAAATTCGACCATCCGATCTTCGAGGTGTTTCAGGAAAGCGGAAGACTCGCGTCTGCGAATGTCATCGGTTATTTCCGATCCGAGCCGCGCGCGAATGCAGCGGTGCTCGCGCGGTTTGAAGATGGAAGTCCCGCGCTCGTGGAAGCGCGCACGGGCAAGGGTCGCGTGTTGCTGTTCACGTCGTCGTTAGGATCGAGCTGGAACGACTTGCCGCTGACGCCGCTTTACCTCCCGTTCATTCATCAGATGGTCCGTTACGCGGGCGCGCGCGAAGAGAATTCGTGGTACGGGTTGGGCCAAACGTTTACCGTTGCGAAAGAACGTGACGCACCGCCGCCTGCGGTCGACACTCCTTCGGGCGCGAGATTATCTGAAAACCGGCTCACACCCGACGGCGACCTGCTCGTCACTGCGCGCGAGCCTGGATTTTATCGTTTGCGCTATAACGAACGTCCGGGTTTTGCAGCCGTGAACATCGACGGCGCCGAAGGCGATTTCACGAAGCTGAATTTTCCCGAGTTTGTAGTGGGCGTAACGGGTGGAGCAGGTACGGCGGAAGGCGCTCCGGCGAATAATAATCTCAGCCGTGAAGAGGTCGAGGGAAGACAGAAAGTGTGGTGGTCGCTGCTGCTGGTCGCGTTACTATTGCTGCTCGCCGAATCATTCCTGGCGCGACGAACGAAGATGGTGAAAATGATCGGGTAAGACAGTTTCAAGATGAAACAGGATTTACATGATAATCCTGAAAAATCTTGTAAATCCTGTCAAAAAAAGGGTGGTTAAATCATGAGCCCTGAAACAAATCTCCTACAGGATCTCCTGCGTCGAGCGCGTTCGCGGCGACAGCTTTTACTCTCGCTGCGTGGTGCGGCCATCAGTCTCGGCGTCGTCGCGGTCGTTCTATTACTCACCGGCTGGGGTGCTCATCGTTATCGCTACAACAGCGCCGCCTTGATCACTCTGCGCATCGGCGCGCTACTCACGTGTCTCGCGACGATCTATTTCGCCCTCCTCCGGCCACTGCTCAAACGCATCAGCGATGCGCGTCTTGCTCGTCTCATCGAAGAACACTCGCCGGGCGCCGAAGATCGTCTCGTGACCGCCGTCGAGTTTTCAAACGGCAACGGCGAATCACGCATCTCGCCCGCCATCATCAATCGTCTCTACCAGGATGCAAACAGCGTCTCCGCAATGCTCGACGTCAGAAACGTCATTCGACGTTCTCGACTCCTGCTCTACGGCGGCGCAGCACTCGCCAGCTTGTTGCTTTTTGCAGGCGTGCTGAAGTGGGGACCACGCGAGATCTCCCAGGGCGTCGCGCAGCTCGTCACACCTACGACTCTCGCCGCTTCGAAAAACGCGTTCAGCATCAAGGTCAAACCCGGAACAGCGCGCGTTCCGAAAGGCTCGGATCAGGACATCATCGCCACGCTCGTCAACTTCGATTCACAACAAGTCACGATATTCGCGCGTCCACTCGGATCGAAGGAGGACTTTCAGGGCCAGGTGATGGAGCCCGCGAAGGCGAAAACCGACTTTCGTTTTTCGATCTTCAACATTCAGGATTCCATGGAATACTTCGTCGAGTCGAACACCGTTCGCTCCGACGTCTTCAAACTCAACGTAGTCGATCTGCCTTACGTCAAGCAGCTCGATCTGTCGCTCAACTTCCCTTCGTTCACAAATCTTCCGACGAAAGCGATCGAAGATGGCGGCGACATCGCGGCGCTTAAGGGAACTGTAGCCACCGTCACGGCCAAACTCTCCGGTAAAGTGCGTGCAGCGAACATCGTCTTCGCCGACGGCAAAAAGTCGGAGATGAAACTCCAGGGCTCCGACTTCGTGGGCCAGTTAACCGTCGGCGCCGACACGAGCTACTACGTCGAACTCATCAGCGTCGACGGCGAGGCCTATCGCGGCTCGAACGAATACGACGTGTCAGTGCTCACAGATCAACCGCCGGTGATCTCTTTCGACAAACCCGGACGCGACCGAAAGGCGACGAACCTCGAAGAAGTGTTCACGCAGGCACGTGCAGAGGACGACTACGGCATCGTGTCGATGGACCTGCACTTCTCCATCAACGGCGGCGAAGAAAAGAAAGTCAATCTCCAGCAACTGACGCGCGAGTCGGCGCGCTCGCTCACTGGCGCCTACACGTTCTTCCTCGAAGAATACAATCTCAAACCCGGTGATTTCATCTCGTACTTTGCGAAGGCGCGTGACGCGAATAATGAAGCAACCAGCGACATCTACTTTATCGAAGTCAAACCGTTCGAGATGGAGTACAAGCAGTCGCAACAGCAAGGCGGCGGAGGTGGTGGTCAGGGAGACCAGGATCAAAACGCGCTGTCGCGACGTCAAAAAGATCTGATTGCGGCGACGCACCGGCTGATTCGCGAAGGCGACAAGTACACGGACCAGGAACGCAAAGATGGTTACGACGCCGTTGCCATCGGTCAGGAAAAACTGCGGACTGACACGCTCGAGTTTCTCGATCGGATGGGCCGTCGACTCGGCGGTGTCGACGGTCAGAAACAAGTGGCGGAGATGGCCGAGCACCTGAAGCAGGCGGCCAAAGAGATGGAAGGCGCGCCGCCGCCGCTGAGAAAAGAACAGGGCAAAGACGCGCTGCCGCCAGAGCAACGCGCGCTGCAACGGCTGCTCGCCGCGGATGCGATCTTCCGCGAGGTGCAGGTTGCCTTCGGCGATCAGAGCAGTTCGGGTGGTGGTAGTGGCGGTCAGAGAGAACAACAGGAGTTGGCCGGTCTGTTCGAGCTCGAGCTCGACAAGATGAAGAACCAGTATGAGACCGTGCAGCGCGCGCAACAGCAGCAGGCGGAGCAACAGAAAAGCGAAGCCGAACGCCGTCTCGAAGAGCTCGCGCGACGCCAGCAACAAGCACTCGAAGAGCAACGCCGCCGGCAACAGGGAGCGGCAAACGGTTCGGGCGGCAATCAGAGACAACAACAGGAGTTGATCGACGAGACGCGCAAAGCAGCGCGTGAGCTCGAGAAACTCTCGCGCGAGCGTCGCGATCCGCGAATGCAGGAGTTGAGTCGACAGTTGAATCAGACGGCCGACGAAATGCAGAAGGCACAGGCTGCGTCGCGCGGTAACTCGAGCGAGTCGATCTCGCAGAACGAACGTGCACTCGAACGAATGCAGCAGGCGCAGCAACGTCTACAGCAAATGAGCGGCGCGACTGGGCAACGTGGCGCGCAGTCAGGATCTTCGGGAAGGCAACAACAGATTTCCGATCTGCGCCAGCGCGCGGCACAAGCGGCTGCAAGACAACGTGAGATCGCGAAGGACATGGAAAACCTCTCGCGCCGCGGCGGGCAGAACGCGCAGGACGACAATTCGAAGCGAACGCGCGAACAACTGGCCGAAAGAAAAGACACGCTTGCCGACACGGTCAACAGTCTGCAACAGGACCTCGAACAATCGGCGCGCGCAATGGGTGCGAGCAGCCAGGGCCAACAGCGTGCGGCGCGTCAGTTGAAGGAAGCCGCGGATTCGCTTACTCGCGATCGCGTCGCGGATCGGATTCGCGAGGGTAAACAGTCGTTGAATAGCGGTGAGCAGGGTGCGGGCCGCGGTGAGGAACGCGCGATCGAGCGAAGTCTGAATAACGTGTCTGACAAGTTGCAGACGGCTGAGCAGAGCGCGCGGGGTGCGAATGGTTCGAGCGCCGAGGAGAATCTGGATCGCACGCGACAACTTGCCGACAGTCTCGATTCGTTACGTCGCCGGCTCGACGAGAACGCCGCGCGAAAGAACGGACAGCAGCCAGGCCAACAACAGGGAAAGGGCCAGCAGGGCCAGGGACAGGAGCAGGGACGAGAACAAGGTCAGGGGCAGCGGCAGGGGCAGCGAGGTCAAGAGCAGGGACAGCAAGGCCAAGGTCAGGGGCAGCGAGGTCAAGAGCAGGGACAGCAAGGCCAGCAAGGGCAGCAAGGTCAAAAGGGACAGCAGGGTGGATCGCAGGGTGGTCAACAACCAGGCCAGCAACAAGGCGAAGGGCAACAGGCCGGCGGGTCGCAGAATGGAAGCCAATCGCTGAGAACCAGAGAACGTGGGGGCGCCGATTCCGGTGCACTCACGGGAGACGGCTGGGGCGATAACCGCCAGCTTCCGGCAGAAATTCGCGAGCGCTTGCGTGAAGCACAGGACCTGCGACGCGAGTGGGGCACCTCGGGAGTGGCCGCCGGGCGTCTCGACGAAGTGATCGAACAGCTCCGCCGCATGGCCGATGGCAGAATGGACGGTGATGCCGCCACCGCTGCATATCTCAAGGCTGACGTGATCGAACCGCTGCGCCAGCTCGAACTCGAATTGAGCAGGCAAGTGCAGCAACAAAGCGGACGCACGAATCTGCGCTTGCGCGACGAAGGCGCTGCACCTGAGAAGTATCGTCGCGCGGTGGAGGAGTACTATCGAAGGTTGTCTGGACGACAGAGGCAGTGATCTTATCTCACACTTAATCCTGAAAATCCTGTGAAATTAAACGTAAGACTTATGACTTCACGAATTTTCCAGCGACTGATCCTCCCCCTGCTGCTGCTTACCGCTGTTCTGATTCCAACGGTGGGTCAGCGACCGTTCGATGATTTCCGCCGCCGGCCACCCTCCAGGGCAGCAGCAGACGGCGCATCGTTCGGAGAGTATACCTTCGTCCGCACTATCTACGATTCGCCGATGCGTGGGCGTCGTAACTATTACGGCGGCGGCACATGGACCACAGACTTCCCGGAAGCCGACAACAACTTCATCGTCGGGCTGCGCGAGTGGGCCGGAACGAATCTGAAGATTGCTCCGCGCCCCGAACAACTTGAGATTCTCGACGATCGAATCTTTGATTACCCGATCCTTTATGTTGTCGAACCGGGCTTCATGGAACTCTCAACCGAGCAGGGAGCGCGCTTGCGCGAATACATAATGCGCGGCGGCTTCATCTTCCTCGACGACTTCTGGGGCGAGTACGAATGGCAGAATGTTCAGGAACAATTTCAAAAGATAGTGCCTGAGTATGAGATCAAGGACCTGCCGCTGAGTCACCCGATATTTCATTCGTATCTCGACGTGGAAGAAGTGGTCCAGGTGCCGAACGTGTATAACGCCCAGCGCGGTATAACTTCCGAGAAGGGCGGCATCGTACCGCACTACATGGGCGTCGAGAATAAGAATGGTCGCCTGGTCGCATTCATCGCGCGCAACTGCGACCTCGGCGACGCATGGGAGTGGATCAACGACCCCGTCTACCCGGTGAAGTACGGCCTACCCGCTTACAAGGTCGGGATCAATGTGGTGATCTACGCAATGAGCCACTGAGCCACAAAAAGGCACAAAAGGAACACAAAAGAATAGGAGTTCTAACGCGCATTTAACGCCGTCAGATTCAAATGTGATTTGTGGTCCTCTTGTGCCTTTTTGTGGCCCCAGGAGCTTTATTAACCCTTCACGCAAACCACTTGCTTGATCTCGGCAACAACTTCCACCAGGTCGGCCTGGTTCTTCATCACTGCTTCAATCGACTTGTAAGCGCC
>Ga0207671_10002775_pt1 | contig 18291 bp, 16 predicted proteins | sample KBSC24metaG_FD_184352 | JGI IMG/M metagenome (GOLD analysis project Ga0207671, IMG submission 184352) | Corn rhizosphere microbial communities from Kellogg Biological Station, Michigan, USA - KBS C2-4 metaG (SPAdes) (version 2) | ecosystem: Host-associated > Plants > Roots > Rhizosphere > Soil... | reverse complement strand
CGGTGGGGGCGGTATCATTTAAAACCTTCCGTTTCAAGAACCGCGTATGGTTCCTCAAACCCGTAGATGCCCATCGCAATTGCAGCCATGCGGGTTGTAATGGGAAAGTGACGTTGTGGTATCGGGGTGATGAGGTGTTCCGGGTGACGGCGCGTAAGGATGAGTGGGGTGAGGTGAAGGACTGGATCTGTAATGAATGCCGTTTCGAGAAGAAACAGACCAGCGACTGGGAGATAGAGGGACCGACAAAGGTGAGCCGTCATAGTGTTATCTCGCAGGGACATTATGTGGGGGTTCAGCGGCCGCAGGAGGTATTGTATGACGTGCTGGATGGGAGGAAGCCGCAATTGCTGATGGATATTCATTCGGTGAGCGAGGTGAATAGACCGGAGGTGGACCTTTCCAAGATACAAGGGCCATCACATTCAACTGATTTCGAAGCGCACGAAGCAAGATAAACTATGCAACCACTATTACTAGCCATGGACTGGGCTTTATTGATCGAGAAGGCAGTGTTGATACTGATAATCATCAGTGTTTCGCTGCTGATAGCCATGTATGAAACTTATGCTGAGCGGAAGGTTGCTGCCTTTATGCAGGATCGCCGCGGGCCGAACCGGGCGGGGCCTTTTGGGTTACTGCAGCCGCTGGCCGATGGGTTGAAGCTGTTCATGAAAGAGGAGATCATTCCGACTTCATCCAACCGTTTCCTGTTCGTGCTGGGGCCGGGGCTGGCCATGATGACCGCGATGATGACCAGTGCGGTAGTGCCCTGGAGCAGTCATTTTCATTTTTTTGGCCGTGACATCTCTTTGCAGATAGCGGACGTCAATATTGGTGTCCTGTATATTTTTGGGGTAGTGAGCATGGGTGTGTATGGGATCATGATCGGGGGCTGGGCTTCGAACAATAAGTTCTCCTTGCTGGCGGCTATTCGCGGGGCCTCGCAGATCATCTCGTATGAGCTGGCGATGGGGCTTTCCATCATCGCGTTGCTGATGATCACGGGCAGTCTGAGTCTCAGCACCATTGTGAAGCAGCAACAGGAAGGCCATTATTATGTGCTGTTACAGCCGCTGGGTTTTCTGATCTTTTTGATCTGTGCGTTTGCGGAGTGCAATAGGACACCGTTTGACCTGTCGGAGGCGGATAGCGAATTGAACATGGGTTTCCACCAGGAATATTCTTCGATGAAGCTGGGATTTTACCTGTTTGCCGAATATATCAATGTCTTTATCAGCAGCGCGGTCATGTCGACCTTGTATTTCGGCGGGTATGATATTCCGTTTGTGAATGACGCGTCGTTGGTGGGGCACCTGGGGCAGAACCTGGTAGCGACCTTACAGGCGCTGAGTCTGTTCGTGAAGATCGCGGCTTTCATTTTCTTCTTTATGTGGGTGCGGTGGACGTTACCGAGGTTCCGGTATGACCAGCTGATGAATCTGGGGTGGAAGGTGTTGATACCACTGGCGTTGGTTAATATGCTGGTGACGGGGTTTGTGGTGCTTTTGCAGGCCAATCATTGGCATTTTTAAATATATTTGCGCCTTATTAAGGCGATATTAAATAGTAGTTTATGCAACCATTAACGAGTAGGGCGAAGGTAGTGGAACGCAAGCCGATGTCGATGTGGGAGAAGATGTATCTGCCGGCGATAGCTAAGGGGATGTCTATCACGTTTGGGCACATGTTCAAGAAAAAGCCGACGGTGAACTATCCCGAGAAGACCCGGCCTTTCAGTCCCGTGTTTCGCGGCCTGCATGTGTTGAACCGGGACGAGCAGGGGCGTGAGCGTTGTACGGCCTGCGGGCTTTGTGCGGTAGCCTGCCCGGCGGAGGCGATCACGATGGAAGGGGCGGAGCGGCTGCCGGGAGAGGAGAATTTGTACCGGGAAGAGAAGTATGCTGCGAAGTATGAGATCAATATGCTGCGGTGTATTTTCTGCGGACTTTGTGAAGAGGCTTGTCCGAAGGATGCGATCTATTTGTCCGAGACTTTTGCGCCGTCGAATTATACGAGGAAAGGGTTTATATATGGGAAGGAGGAGTTGTTGATACCGGATCCGGTGACTCAGCCTGAAGCTTATGCGAAGGCGAAAGGCGCACACAAATAAAATTATTTAACAAACTCTCAATGGGTATTACGCAAGTTCTATTCTGGTTTTTAAGTATACTGGCTATTCTGAGCGCCATCCTGGTAGTGATAAGCAAAAATCCTGTGCACAGTGTGTTGTGGCTGATCGTCCTGTTCGTGGGGATCTCGGGCCATTATATTTTGCTGGACGCGCAGTTCCTGGCGATCGTCAATCTTATTGTCTATGCCGGAGCCATTATGGTGTTATTCCTGTTCGTCTTCATGTTGATGAATCTGAATGCCGAGACCGAGCCGCAGAAGAACCGGTGGCTGAAGATAGCGGGGGTTGTGGCTGGGGGCTCGTTGTTGCTGGTGCTCGTGGCGGCGCTGAAGCAGGCGGATCTGAAGACGCAGATAGCGGAGATGAATAAGGGGGATATTGGGTTGATCCATAATCTGGGGTTGAGTCTTTTCCAGGATTATGTGGTGCCGTTCGAGATATCGAGCGTGTTGTTTTTGAGTGCGATGGTGGGGGTGGTTGTTATAGGGAAGAAGGACTGACCGGAGGGAGGTCCGCGGCGAATAGCCGCAGACAAAAATGGTAGCAGGCCGCTGAAGGCGGCCGGGGAATAAACAGAGCTAAGCTTAAAATATATGCCGATAAACTATTACATATTTCTGTCTGTGGCGTTGTTCTGCATTGGGGTGGCCGGGGTGTTGACGCGCCGGAATGCGATCATTATTTTCATGTGCGTGGAGTTGATGTTGAATGCCGTGAACTTGCTGCTGGTGGCGTTCTCGAAGATGCATCATCATGCGCTGGCGGCTACGGCGCCCCATGCGGGGATCGACGGGCAGCTTTTTGTGTTTTTTATCATGGTGGTGGCGGCTGCGGAGGTGAGTGTGGGGTTGGCTATTATAGTGATGATGTATAGGAATACGCATTCCATTGACGTTAACTTCTTGAATAGATTAAAACATTAGGTAAAATGCCGTTTTCCCCCAGCTGCGCGGGGGGGGAAGCGGCGGAAGCCAAAATCCATATATGAGCATTCAACTAGTTTGGTTAGTTCCGGTGTTACCATTGATTGGTTTTCTTATTAATGGCCTGTTCAGGAACAGTCTTTCCAAGTCATTGACGGGGATCATAGGGAGCGGGACGATCCTGCTGTCGTTTGTGGTGTCTCTGCTGATCTTTGGGCAGGTGCGTCAGGAAGGGTTTCAGGCTACTGTCGTGACCTTGTTTGATTTTATCAGTGTGGGGAAGCTTCAGATCCCGTTTGCCTTCCAGGTGGATCAGCTTTCGACTCTTTTTCTGCTGATCATTACGGGGGTGGGTTTTCTTATCCATCTCTATTCCACTTCTTATATGCATGAGGAAGAGGCCCCGCATTTTGCGCGGTATTTTTCCTATCTCAATCTTTTCGTGTTCTCGATGTTGCTGCTGGTGTTGGGCGCCAATTTCGTCATCCTCTTCATCGGCTGGGAGGGGGTGGGGCTTTGTTCCTATCTGCTGATAGGCTATTGGTTCAAGAACCTGGAGTATGGGAATGCGGCGAAGAAGGCCTTTATCATGAACAGAATTGGCGACCTGGGTTTTTTGATCGCGGTATTCCTTATGATCAACCAATTCGGGTCCGTGACGTTCAGCGAAGTGTTTGAAAAGGCTTCGGGGGCAAAAGTGGGAGTGTTGACAGCTATAACCTTATTATTGTTTGTGGGTGCGACGGGTAAGTCGGCGCAGATACCTTTATATACCTGGCTGCCGGATGCCATGGCGGGTCCTACCCCGGTGTCCGCGTTGATCCATGCTGCTACGATGGTGACGGCCGGCATCTATATGATCGCGCGCAGCCATGTCCTTTTCGATCTCACCCCGGTGACACAGGGTGTGGTAGCGGTGATCGGTCTGCTGACGGCGTTGCTGGCGGCTACTATCGCGTTGAAACAAAACGATATCAAGAAAGTGCTGGCGTATTCTACGGTGAGCCAGTTGGGATATATGTTCCTTGGTCTTGGGGTAGGTGCGTACACGGGGGCCGTGTTTCATGTGATGACGCATGCCTTCTTTAAGGCGTTGTTATTCCTTGGAGCGGGTTCGGTGATACATGCGATGGGTGGGGAGCAGGATATGCGAAAGATGGGGGGATTGAGGAAATATATGCCGGTGACGGGTTTGACCTTTTTGTTGGGATGTATCGCGATAGCGGGTATACCTCCTTTTTCGGGTTTCTTTTCCAAAGACGAGATATTGACGGCTGCTTATGCGAAGAGTCCGGTGTATTATGTGGTGGGGGTGTTTACGGCTTTGCTGACGGCTTTTTATATGTTCAGGCTGTATGCGACGACTTTTATGGGGAAATTCCGCGGGGGGCATGATGAGGGGCACCCGGGGGCGGCAGGTCATGGGCATGGCGATCCGCATGAGAGTCCGTCGGCGATAACGATACCGCTGATCGTGCTGGCTTTTCTCGCTGTGGTGGCAGGGTTTCTCGGGATACCGGAGGTCATAGCGCCGCATGCGCACTGGCTGGAGAAGTTTCTGTCGCCGGTGCTGGCGGGTGAAGGGGCGAGTCATGGTGCTGAAGCAGGCGGGCATGCATTGAGTGCAGGGACGGAGTGGGGATTGATGGGCGTGTCGGTCATACTGGCGTTGATTGGGACTTTTGTGGCGGTGGGTAAGTTCGCCAGGAATCCGGAGCTTGGGGAAGCGACCGGGTTGGGCAAGGTGCTGGCGAATAAATGGTATGTGGATGAGCTTTATAATGCCATCATCGTCAAGCCTCTCGATCTGCTGGCGCAGCTGTTGGTCTTTATCGAGAAAAATATCATCGACGCCATCGTGAATGGGGTGGGGCGGCTGGTACAATATGGAAGCCGGCAATTGCGGCTGGTGCAGAGCGGGCAGGTGGGCGGCTATGTATTGCTGATGGTGGTGGGCATCCTCATCTTATTCTTAGTTGAACTGTTTGTAAAGAAGTAAAATATGATCCCTGTACTACTGATATTTATTCCACTGGTAAGCGGACTTGTTGGCTTCCTGATAAAGAACGAGGGGAATGCCCGCGGTTGGGCGTTGTTGTCGTCCCTGGCGACGCTGGTGATCAGCCTATGGGGGCTTACGGTGGCGAAGACCAGCCCGTTATTGCATACCAATGTCGCGTGGTTGCCCGACCTGGGGAGCAGGTTTGCAGTGGGACTGGACGGTCTGTCGCAGATACTCGTGCTCCTGACGGCGGTGTGTTTTCCGCTGATCTTTGTCGCGACCTGGCGGGATCAATACAAAAAAGCCTGGAATTTTTATGCGTTGATGTTGTTGTCGCAGGCGGGACTGATAGGGGTGTTCGTAGCGACCGACGCGCTGCTTTTCTACTTTTTCTGGGAGCTGGCGCTGATACCGGTGTACTTTCTCTGTTCGCAATGGGGTGGGGAAAGACGGATCGCGGCTACCTTTAAATTCTTTGTCTATACATTCCTGGGCAGTCTGCTGATGCTGGTGGGTATCATCTGGCTGTACTGGCATACGCCGGACCATAGTTTTTCCATAGAGTCTTTTTACGGTTTGCGGACGAGGGTGTCCGGTCAGGATCAGACCTGGGTATTCTGGCTGCTTTTTGTCGCATTTGCGATAAAGATGCCGATATGGCCGTTGCACACCTGGCAGCCCGATGCCTATGAGCAATCCCCTACCGCCACGACGATGGTGCTCAGTGCGATAATGGTAAAGATGGGTTTATTCGGGGTCATCCGCTGGCTGGTGCCGGTGTTACCGATAGGGTCCTGGGCCTGGGGGGATACCGTATCCACCGCCTGTATCATCGGGATGATCTATGCGTCGCTGGTGGCGATCCGGCAGGACGACTTAAAAAGACTGGTTGCCTATTCTTCCATCGCCCACGTGGGGCTGATGTGTCTGGCGATATTTGCTACGACCACGACGGGTATGCAGGGGGTGATGATCCAGATGTTCAATCATGGTATCAATATACTGGGGATGTGGATCGTGATAGACCTGATCGAAAGACAGTTCGGCACCAGGAAGATCTCCCAGTTGGGCGGGCTGGCGCAGAAGGCGCCGGGGCTTGCGATATTGCTGGTTGTCGTGGCGTTGGCCAATGTGGCGTTGCCGCTGACCAATGCGTTTGTCGGGGAGTTCCTGCTGTTCAGCGGGGTATTCTCTTCGACGGCGACGCAGTATAATGTAGTGTTCACCGTGGTGGCGGGACTGTCGATAATTCTTAGCGCTGTGTATACTCTTAATATGATACAGCGGGTGTTTTTTGGCAATACGAATGCGTTGACCGAGAGAGGGGTGGATATCAAGGCCAATGAGAAACTGGTGCTGGCGGCTATCGTGGTACTGATCGTGGTGGTTGGGGTGTATCCCAAGCCGATGTTGGAGTTGACGAAAGAGACGGCGGAGATGATACTCACTAAGATGAATTATAAATTATAAGAGGGTAATTAAGCTATGAACGCAATTCTATTATCGGCTATCTGGGGTGTTGTCATGATGTTCAGCGGCATTTTTACAAAAAGTAAGACTGCCATCCGGAATACGGCCATCGTGGGGCTGGTTTTTCTGCTGATCGCCAATTTTGAAGATATGATTGGCAATCATGTACCCATCGACGTGCACAAGATGTTGTTCTTCGACACTTTTGGGTTGTTGGGTAATAGCATTGCCTTTGCGAGCACTCTTTTGCTGGTGTTATTGAGCGGGCGGGATATGGAGAAAGTGGGGAATAACCTGGCCGAATATTTTGCGCTGGTGTTTTTTGTGTTGTGCGGGGTGGCGATCGTCACGACCTTTAATACGTTGCTGATGTTATTCCTGGGCATCGAGATCATCTCCATTCCGTTGTATATTCTGACGGGTGCCGACAAGCGTAATCTGAAGAGCAATGAAGCTTCGTTAAAATACTTTTTGATGGGCGCCTTTAGTACGGGGCTGATGCTGCTGGGGATCGCCTTTTTATATGGGGCGAGCCAGAACGGCACTTTCTTCATCGACGATCTGTGGACGGGTGGTCCTACGGTGGCGGCGAAACCGTTATTTATGGCCGGGCTGTTGCTGGTGCTGGTGTCAATGGGATTCAAGGTGTCTGCGGCGCCTTTCCATTTCTGGACGCCGGACGTATATGATGGTGCGCCGACCGTGTTCACGTCCTTTATGGCGACTATCGTGAAAGTGTCCATCTTTATCGGATTTGTGCGGTTGTTCGAGGAAGGTTTTGGGGATGCGCAGGACAAATGGCAGGTTTTTGTCGCCATTATCACGGCGGCTACCTTATTCATCGGGAATGTGACGGCGGTGTTCCAGCAAAGTGTGAAAAGGATGCTTGCCTATTCTTCCATCGCCCAGGCGGGGTTCATGCTTTTGGCGGTGCTGGCCCTGAATTCGGTGTCCAAACAGGGGATGCTGTTGTATGCGGCGGCCTATAGTGTGGCGACCATCGGGATCTTTGCGGTGCTGATCCGGATGAAGGATTATACTTTTGAAGGTTTTAACGGGCTGGCCCGGCAGCAACCGGTGCTGGCTGCCACGGTAACGATATTTCTTCTTTCGCTGGCTGGTATACCCCTGACCGGCGGATTCTTCGCTAAATATTATATGTTGTCGGCGGTGGTCTCTTCGGGCCATTTCCTGTGGCTGGTCATTTTTGCGGTGTTGTGTGCGGCTGTCAGCGTTTATTACTACTTCCGGGTGATCCAGGCCATGTATTTCAAGGATGGCGACGGGACTACGGAGGTCGAGCCGGGGGCCGGGTTCAAGGGGCTGCTGGTGGTGCTGGCTGCCGTGGTGATCATCCTGGGGGTGTGTCCGCAGTCGCTGCTGAGCATTCTTTCTAAATTCCCCTATACCTGGTAGGGGTGCAGGCTTTTTTTCGGTAAATTGCCGGCAATGGACTACAGAGATACTCTTTCCCTGGCTTTCCGGACGGTGCGGAGCAATAAGTTGCGAACGGGCATTACCGTCGCGATCATTGCTTTTGGGATCATGGCCCTGGTGGGCATCAATACCGCCATCGATGCCATGAAGCAAAAGTTCACCGAGAGCTTTTCGGCGATGGGGGCCAATGGGTTTACCATTCACTACCGGAAATGGTTCAATTTCAATGGGGGAGGGGTCAAGGCGCAAAAAAAGGGTTTGCGGGAGAAAAAGTCCAATTCCAGCGTGCCCATCACCCGGATGCAGGCCGAGACCTTTCTGGCGAGGTATCAATTCCCATCCATAGCCAGCATAAATTATATGGGCGCCCAGGACGCGGTGGTGTCGTTAGGAAGTAAAAAGACCAATCCGAACGTGCGGGTCGTGGGTGGGGACGAGCACTATGCGGAGCTCAACGGGTATAGTCTGGCGACGGGGCGTAACCTGAATAGTCTGGACATCCAATCCGGGCGGAACGTCTGTATCATCGGCAGTAGTCTTGCGGAGAAATTCTTTGGGAAAAACCCGGCGACTCCGGTGGAGAAGATCATCCGGGTGAATAACTTACCGTTCAGGGTGATCGGGGTATTAGAGGAGAAGGGGTCGACTTTTGGGATGAGCTATGACAATGTGATCATCACCTCCTATAATAATGTACGGCGAAACTTCAACACCAATCCTAATGCGTCCTTTAATATACAGGTAAAAGTGGCTGATGTCAAGCTGATCGACGGGGCGATCGACCAGGCGGAGGGGGTATTCCGGCCGGTGCGGCGGCTGGATGTGCAGGAGGCGGACAATTTCATGATCGACAAGAGCGATACTTTTGTGGCGTTGTTGCTGAAAAACCTGAGTTTTATCACGTTGAGCGCCGGGGTGATAGGGTTTATCACGCTGGTGGGGGCGGCGATAGGGCTGATGAATATCATGCTTGTGGCGGTGACGGAAAGGACGAAGGAGATAGGGCTGGTGAAGGCGATCGGCGGGCGGAGCCGGAACGTGCGGCAGCAATTCCTTTGGGAGTCGGTGTTGATCAGCCTGTTGGGGGCGGGTTTCGGGGTAGTGCTGGGGGTGATCGTGGGGAATGTTTTTTCGCTGGTATTATCCACGGGGTTTGTCGTTCCGTGGCTGTGGGTGATCGGCGGGATATTCATATGCAGCGTGGTGGGTTTGCTTGCGGGGTGGTATCCGTCGGTGAAGGCGTCGCGGCTGAACCCCATAGAGGCGTTGCGGTATGAGTAGCAAGTCTGGGTGTTGTGGTATGAGTAACAAACTTGTACCAACTTGTACGGGGTGCTTTTGAAATAAAATTAGTAGTTGCGTTTGTTCATGCCGCGTGATGAAAATTTCCTACATTGCAAATCCAGATCCATTTAGATCTATAGGCCGAAAGGTCATCAGGTTAAGGCGCATAATCCCTCCTCGAACGAGGCCCGGAATGTGTCGTGCCGGGCTATTTGAACGTATCTTTTAGACACAAAATCCAGGTTCGCATGCGATTTGTACGTTACGAAAATTGCTTATCTTGTGTGACCTATAAAAATTTACCGTCCATTTTTATCTATTGAAAAGCTTTTTTCCTTAGAATTGTACAATCATTTTCTATTACATACTTCAATTTTTTTAAAAACACTAAAAACAAACGATCATGGCTGAAACAAAACCGACTGCAGCGACAGCAGCTAAGAGCTCTTCATCCGTTCAACCGCAGAAAAAGGGTAATTCAATTTCCTGGGTCGCACCGTTGGTGTGTGTTATTGCAGGCTATTTAATCTGGAGATTTTTGCTTGGCGCTGACGGTAACTTTTTGAAACCCGATCCCAATGGTGGCTGGCACCCTGATCAGCAAGGTCCGAAGAGCGGTATCGTTCGTATGTACCAGGGTGGTGTGATCGTACCGATCCTGATCGGCGCTTTCCTGACTGTGCTGACTTTCGTGATCGAGCGTTTCCTGACCATTTCCAAGGCTACTGGTAACGGTAATATCGCTGAGTTCATCCGCAAGGTACAATATCACCTCGCCAATAAGAACGTTGATGCTGCTATCGCTGAGTGCGACAAACAGAAGGGTTCTGTCGGAAATGTAATGAAAGCAGGTCTTCGCAAATACAAAGAAATGATCAGTGCCGAGCTGGACACTGAGCAAAAGGTGCTGGCTATCCAGAAAGAAGTAGAAGAAGCTACTGCGCTGGAGCTGCCCATGCTGGAAAAAAATCTGGTATTCCTTTCCACGATCGCTTCGGTTGCAACCCTGATGGGTCTGCTTGGAACGGTTATCGGGATGATCACTTCTTTCGCGGCACTTGGTGATGCGGGTGGCGGCGAAGCTGCTCAGCGTCTGTCCCAGGGTATCTCTGAGGCTCTGTATAACACGGCATTGGGTATCGGTACTTCCGCTATCTCCATTATCATGTACAACATCTTTACGACTAAGATAGACGGTATCACTTATGGTATCGATGAAAGCGGTTTCACGCTGACGCAGAGTTTTGCTTCTTTATATAAATAGGACGGACCGGGGCGGGCTGTCGTGACCCTCTGGGTTGCAGATCTTCCCGCGTTGGAGAAGGGCTTTTGACAAATGTTAAAGTCTGCCAGTCGTTATGGAAATGAGAAACAAATGAGTCTTATTCTAAGTAATAGAAAAAGATCCGCTTCATCAATCAATCAAAATTATTACTATGCCAAGAGCAAAAATACCGCGTAAAAGCACGAGCATCGACATGACGGCTATGTGTGATGTCGCCTTTTTGCTGCTGTCTTTCTTCATCTTAGCGACCAAGTTCAAGCCACCTGAGGCGTTGTCCGTGGTGACTCCGAGTTCGGTGTCTTCCAAGGTGGCTCCCGATAAGAATGTGGTACTGATCACTATGGACAAGGATGGGAAGGTGTATTTCAGTGTCAGTGACGGGAATACCAATGAAAAGAAAGATATCATCGACGGGGTGAATACTGCAAAAAATCTGAATCTGACGGATGCCGAAAAGAAGAATTTCGTCTCTAATCCCAGTGGATATATTGGGGTACCGTTCAGCCAGCTGAAGTCTTACCTGGATAAAACGCCTGACGAGGTAAAAAATGCTGTTCTGCCGGGTATTCCGGTTCTGGACACGTTGAATAACGAGTTGATCGACTGGGTACGTGCGGCAGTCGGCGCTTTCCAGGGAGCACATATGAATCTGCTGGTAAAGGGGGACAATACTGCGAAGTATCCTTCTTTCAGCGGGGTGGTGTATGCCTTCAAAAAGAACGATCAGTTGAAATTTCAGCTGATAACCAATCCGGTCGCTGCCCCTCCGGGGTCTGAGCTGGACAAGGTTCAGGCGGCCAGCGGCAACAAGAGTTCGGAGCAGTAGTTTTTCGCGGACAGGGCGAGGGTTTATTTGGCGGGAGAGCGGGTTGAGGCGAGTGAGCTGTGGGATTGGGATCGTCCTGTGGCTGCGAGGACTGGGTAAAAATTTGTAACTTTAAAAAAAGCTATTTGTTATGGCAGAAATGGATACCTCGGGCGGCGGTGGCCATAAAAAAGGCCCTGGCGTCAAGAAAAGTAAAAAGCTCTCTACCCGGGTGGATCTGACCCCCATGGTGGATCTTGGTTTCCTGCTGATCACGTTCTTTATCTTTACGACGACGATGAGCCAGCCGACAGCCATGAAATTGTTCCTGCCCAAGGATGTAGACAAGCCTGAGGAGCAGAACAAATTAAAGGAGTCAGCGGCTTTTACCGTTATGCCTTCCAAGGCGAATATGGTGTATTATTATGAGGGCCTGGATCCTTCCAAGCTGCAACAGACGACCTTCAAGCAAGTCCGGGATATCATCCTGGATAAGAAAAGAAGGACGGACCCGAAGGATTTCATGGTGATCATCAAGCCCACGAAGGATGCTACCTATAAGAATACGGTGGATATCCTGGATGAGATGACGATCGATGCCGTTAAGCGGTATGCTCTTGTAGAGATCACACCTGACGAGTATAAGTTTGTCGCGGCGACGGAGAGTGCGAACGGTGTAAAATAAAAACCTTCGGGTTTTTATGGAAACCGGCAGGGTTTGGGTCTTAGAAGGGTAGACTTTGGAATTCCGGTTCGATTATCAGAAAATTTGGGCGAAGTCCAAGAAAACAGGTGGCCTCGGCCAAAAATCAATTAAACCATTTTAAAATGGAAATCAACAAAATACTAACCGCCGATATCCTCGACATTATCTTTGAGGGTAAGAACAAGGAATACGGCGCTTACGAGTTGCGTAAGACCTACAATAAGCGCCTGGTAAAGGCGATTGTGGGTACTGCCATCGTCATCTTGTTGTTGTTCATTGGGTACTTTGTATCCAATCTGGACTCCGGCAAGGAAAAGAAGGCGTTGGTGGTGCAGGACGTCCAGCTCGAGCAAGTGCAGGAAGAAAAGAAAAATGAGCCTCCTCCTCCTCCTCCTCCCAAGGTGGAGCCTCCGAAGGTGGAAATGGCAAAGTTCACGCCTCCCAAGATTGTGAAAGACAATGAGGTGAAGGAAGAAGAAAAGCCACCGGAACAAGAAAAGCTGGAAGACACCAAGATCGGTACGGTGAACCAGGAAGGTATCAAGGACGAAGGCATCACGGCTCCCCCTGTATCTGATGCGGGTAAGGGAGTGGTAGAAGCGCCGAAAAAGGTAGAAGAGGATTACGACAAGACCTTTACGAAGGTGGAGATCGAATCTGAATTTCCTGGTGGTCCTGCTGCCTGGCTGCGTTATCTGAACAAGAACCTGCGTTATCCTGACGACGCGGTGAACAATGAGATACAGGGTACTGTAGTCGTTCAGTTCATTGTGGATAAGGAAGGTAATGTGAGTGATGTGCAGGCGATCAGCGGTCCGGAATCGGGTGGTCTTCGCGAGGAAGCTGTGCGGGCGATAAAGAAGAGTGGTAAGTGGACGCCGGCGGTGCAGAATGGACGGCAGGTAAAGTCGTACAAGAAGCAGCCGATAGTGTTTAAGCTGGAAGCTCAGTAAGATCTTTCTGGCGAAATATATTGAGATCCTCTCCTGACGGAGAGGATCTTTTTTTTGTTTTAGGGTGTGCGGGACCGTTATGGAATCGATTCGTGGAGGAGTCTTATTATAAAATACTCTTTCATATGGAATCAAACAAAATTCTACAAGCTGACATCCTTGATATCCTGTTTGAGGACAGGAATAAGGAGTACGGTGCTTATGATCTGCGTAAGACGTATAACAGGCGTCTTTTTAAAGCTATTGGGGTGACGGGGGGAGTGATATTGTTGTTGTTTGTCGGGGGGATGGTGTCGGGAAGGGGGCGGGGTGAGGTGGTTGTGCCCCCGCCCGTGGAGGATGTGGTGTTGGAGTCGGCAAAGACGGAGACGCCGCCGCCGGTGGTGCCGCCGCCGAAGGTAGAGGCGCCGAAAGCGGCGATGATACAATTTACGAAGCCTGTGATCGTCGATGACAATTCAAAGCCCGATCCGCCGCCGACTGTGGATCAGCTGGATGATAATGTCAAGATCGCGGCGGTGACCAAGGCGGGGGATGGCGATGCGGATGTTGTTGCGCCGCCTTCGGGCGATGCGGTTGGGAAAGGGATCGTGGAGGCGCCGAAGAAAGAGGCTGAGCCGGAGATATGGACGAAGGTGGAGATCGAGTCGAGCTATCCCGGGGGCGGGCCGGCGTGGCTGCGGTTCCTGAATAAAAATCTTCGTTACCCGGATGATGCGCAGAACAATGAGATACAGGGGGTAGTGACGGTACAGTTTATTGTGGATGAGAAAGGGAATGTCAGTGATGTACATGCTATCGGTGGGCCGGAGCAGGGGGGATTGCGGGAAGAGGCGATACGGGCGATCAGGAAGAGTGGGTTGTGGACGCCGGCGATACAGAATGGGCGGCAGGTGAAGTCGTATAAGAGGCAGCCGATAACGTTTAAGATGCCTGAGTAAGGGTGCAGGGGCTGGCCCGAAATTTGGATAGCTGGTGTCGCGGTGAAGCGTCACCGGCTATTTTAATTATCTTTATTGAAAGATCCCTATTACATCATGTTCGTGCGCCCTTTTGGCCTGACCGTTCTACGGCTCTTACTTGCATTATTTTTCTTGTCTGTCGCTGTCGGGGCGAGGGCACAGGTGCCTTTGCTGACGTTTAATACCAGGGCAGCCACCTGTGGGCTGGCCAATGGAAGCATTACCGTGATAGCGAATTATGGAACGGGGCCTTATTGGTTTTATCTGGATGGGCAAGGGCCTTTTATAGAGAGCGGCAATAGCCATACGTTCGATAATCTTAAGGGGGCTGCGGCGGGCGCATCCTATATTGTTTATGTGCTGGATCAAGGCGGGGCGGGGCCGCCTGTCATAGATTATCCGGCACTGGGTGATCTGACTCCGACGATATCGACTAATGTAAAAGAGGCCAGTTGTCTGAACAATGACGGGGCCATTACCATTTCCCAGACGGGTGGACTTGCTCCCTATATGTATACCATCGATGGCACTAACTTTTCTCCGAATGGGCTTTTTACAAAACTGGCCAGCGGTGCTCCCGGATATGATGCGACGGTGAAGGACGCCAGTGGTTGTGTTTCTACTGCCCATGTTGTTGTTCCTTTGACCAATGATTTTACTATTTCTTCCTATGACCCCTTACCCATCTGCGAAGGGAAGTCTGTGGCGTTGCCGGTGAGCAGCAATGCAGACAAATTCGCCTGGAGCCCAGTGACCGGATTGAGCGATCCTGCCATACAGAACCCGGATGCGGCGCCCAGCACGACGACTACCTATACCCTGACGGCCAGCAGGGGGATATGTCCCAGTAAGACCGTTACGGCAAAAGTGACCATCAGCCCGGCGCCGGTAGCCAATGCAGGAGAAGATCAGGCGATCTGTTATGGGCAGTCGGCGACGATCGGGGGGACATCGGGGCTACAATATAGCTATAGCTGGTCACCGGCGACTTATCTTTCTGATGCGACGGATCCTTTTCCTACGGTGCAGCAGCCGCAAAGCTCTATTACCTATAGCCTGCAGATAACGGATGGCAATGGATGTGTATCGTTGACGCCGGACCAGGTGACCGTGTCGGTAACCCCGCCTTTAAAAGTTTTTGCCGGCGATGACACGTCGGTATATGTGGGTCAGCCCTTACAATTGCAGGCGCAGGTGCCGGATGTTAGCGGTCAAATGAGTTTTGAATGGACGCCTGCGACGGGTCTTGATAATCCGTCGGTAGCCAATCCGACGATGGTGTTGGGTGATGCGCAGACGGTGAGCTATGTGGTGCAGGCTACGACGTCGATAGGCTGTACGGGTACAGATACCGTCGTCGTGAAGGTGTTTGCCGTGGCGGATGTTTTTGTTCCCAATGCGTTCTCGCCGAATAATGACGGGCATAATGATGTGTTGCGGCCGATGGTACCGGGGATCAGGACGCTCAGATATTTTACCGTGTTCAATAGATTGGGGCAGCAGGTGTTTATAACGCATGTGCTGGGTGTGGGTTGGGATGGGTCTTTTAATGGGCGGTTGATGGAGGCGGGGACCTATGTGTGGATGGTGGAGGGGGTGGATGTTAATGGGAAGACGGTGCAGAGGAAGGGGACGGTGGTGTTGGTTAGGTGAAATTCGCGGAGCGAATTTCGCGTCCGTTTAGGACGCAGACTTGTAGCCCCGGTTAGGCCCCGCGTAGCGGGGCCGCAGCGGAGAAGGCTCATGTGACCCAGGCTGCGGAGGGTCGACTGCGGTCTAAGCGATCCAGCAGACCCACTGCCGTTGATAACCGAGCGGAGCGAAGGTTACGAACAAGGGAAAGCGAGGGACGAAGCTTTCCCTTGTTCCGAGGAACGACGCTCCGCCGAAGCTCTGAGCGAGGGACGAAGCTTTGCCGAAGTTCTGCGTCGCAACGGCTGTTCAATCAGGGCAAGATGCCGGCTACATACTATCTTTGTCGGATGCTAGGTAAACTAACAGGCTGGGAGGATACGATCGTGGCATTGGCGACGCCCCCGGGGATAGGCGCGATCGGCGTCATCCGGGTGAGCGGTCCGGCGAGTTTTGATATTGTCAATCAACTTTTTATAGCTAAAGATCTTCGGGAGCAGCCTTCTCATACGCTGCACGTCGGGCTGCTGAAGGACGGCGAGGAGCAGCTGGATGAAGTGGTTGTTTCGCTGTTTCGCGGGCCACGATCCTATACCGGCGAAGACGTGATCGAGATCTCCTGTCACGGCAGTCCTTATGTTCAGCAGCGGGTGATCCAGGCGCTGACTCTGCATGGTGCGCGGCTGGCCAGAGCAGGGGAGTTTACACAGCGAGCTTTTTTAAACGGGAAGCTGGATCTGACACAGGCTGAAGCGGTGGCTGACCTCATAGCTTCTAATACCGCGGCATCGGCGAGGACCGCGTTGCATACTATTCGCGGTGGATTCTCTCAAGCGTTACGCGAATTGCGGGAACGGCTGATCTCTTTTTCCGCGCTGATCGAACTGGAGCTGGACTTTTCACAAGAGGACGTAGAATTTGCGGATCGCACGCATTTGTACCGACTGATCCAGGAGGCGGAGGGTTTTACTTCTTCTCTGCTGGCGTCGTTTAGTCTCGGGAATGTCATTCGTAATGGGGTTTCGGTGGCAATCGTGGGGAAGCCTAATGCGGGGAAGTCGACTTTGCTGAATACTTTATTGAACGAGAACCGCGCTATTGTTTCGGAGATTGCGGGGACGACGCGCGATACTATCGAGGAGATATTGAATATCGATGGGATCATTTTTCGGCTGATCGACACGGCGGGTATACGTGAACATACTTCGGATATTATCGAGCAGATCGGGGTGGGAAGGAGTTTGGAGAAGATGGAACAGGCTGATATTGTCGTCTATCTTTTTGATGTGCGGGATGATGCCGCGGCTGTGGCATTCGTTCGTGGCGAGTTGTTAGCGAAGGGGAAGCCTTTTCTGCTGGTGGGGAATAAGGTGGATATTATAGGGGTTGACGCCGCGCGGGTGCTGTTTCCGCAGGAGCTGCTGATATCGGCTAAGACGTCAGGACATATCGATGTGTTCCGGCAGCGGCTGGTGGATCAGGTGTTGCAGGGGAAGGCTGCGCCGGAGGGGACGATAGTGACGAATGCGCGGCATTATCATTCGTTGAAGCAGGTGGCGGGGGCGTTGGCGACGATACATAAGGGGCTGGATGAGTTGTTGCCGGGGGATCTGCTGGCGTTGGATATACGGCATTGCCTTCATTATTTGGGTGAGATAACGGGTGAGATAACGACCGAGGATCGGTTGGATTATATATTTAGTAAGTTTTGTATTGGGAAGTAGCGGCGTTGCGCGTGGTGCGCGGTTGATGCGGTGTTTTTTATGTTGCCCCTGATTATCAGGGGTTTTCTTTTGCCTCTTCGGCTTTTCATTGCCTTTATTAGCCAAAAACTTGTTGCGAATCTGGGACTACGATGTGATTTCAGGGGATCTCCGGTCATGAGCTTGAGAAATTGATAAGTGTAATAGATTGAATACTAACTAAATATGAATTTATTCCTTAATTTTGTTTGTTAATATCTTATGTTTATGAATTTTAAAACAGTGTAAAAAGACAAACATGGAAGAAGCCATTCTTATAGAAAAGGCGCTTGAAAACCTGGCCAAACAGACAGGTGTTACAGCGATATGGCGGCCCCAAAACGGGGATGTGGATGGCGAAATCGAGCTCACTTACAATGATAAACCCTACCGGATACCGGTGGAAGTCAAAAAGGAAGTACGCGCGCACCAGCTGGGCAAACTCTTCGACCTGAAAAATAAGGATACATACAAGTTTACCCGGAAGGACCAATTGTTACAAAAATGGATTCGGGCATATAACGAAAAATTAAAGCCGGCACTGGAAATAGGTACCTTTCGTTTTGTAAACAAGGATAAATATTTCAACTGGAAAGATATTGACCTCAAACCAGGAGAGACGTTCTGGGGCGGAGAGCCGGCCGGTGGAATACTGACAGACTATTTGCAGCCTGAACAATATACATTGTACACGGCTGAAACCAGGGGTGATATTATTAAAAAGTATCAACTTGCCCCTGATAAAAATGGAGATATAAAAGTGTATCTGAAGTTTTGGAGATTCACTGAGGAGCTTTTAAAGACAGTGCCACCATTGCTTGTTTACGCAGATTTAATTAACAGCAACGACAGGCGTTGCATACAAACAGCGGAGAGAGTATACGATGTCTACTTACAAACTAAATTTCGAGCATATTAGGCAGGATGTGAAGCTGGGCACCATGTTGGAGGCTCTT
>Ga0207671_10002770_pt1 | contig 18306 bp, 14 predicted proteins | sample KBSC24metaG_FD_184352 | JGI IMG/M metagenome (GOLD analysis project Ga0207671, IMG submission 184352) | Corn rhizosphere microbial communities from Kellogg Biological Station, Michigan, USA - KBS C2-4 metaG (SPAdes) (version 2) | ecosystem: Host-associated > Plants > Roots > Rhizosphere > Soil... | reverse complement strand
TCAACGCGAATGTCGCAAAGCCGCTACACGCAGTTGTACGAAGTGCCGGCCAAGGGCGGCATCGCCAAGGTGCTTCCCCTGCCCATGGCTTACCATGGCAAGTTTTCTGAAGATGGGAAGCAGATCGCATATTCGCCTCTTCCGCCTGCTTACGGGTTCGACTACATGTCGTACGTGTCGTGGGGCAACTACCACGGCGGGCGTGCAAGCACTATCAGGGTGACGACACTGCCTGGGCTTGAGTCAGCTCAGATTCCGCATGAAGCGTCATCCGACTTCGCGCCGATTTTTGCGGGCGGCAAAATCTACTTTCTTTCAGCCCGGAAGGGCAAGGCAACGATCTTCAAGTACGATCCAGCGTCGAAAGCGGTCTCGCAGGCGCTTGAGAATGATGGGCCGGATATCCGTTCGCTGCAGGGTGAAGGCGACACGCTGGTGTACGACCGGCTTGGCGAGATTTACCTCTACGACACCAAGGCAGGAACCAGCAAACTTGTCCCGATCGAAATCGATGCCGACATGCCCGAGGTGCGGTCACGGATCGAGAGCGTCGGCGATCAACTGGATCATGCGGCGGTATCGCCAACCGGCTTGCGCGCGGTCATCGAGTCGCACGGCGACATCTTCACCGTTCCGGTAAAGCACGGGCCAACGCGCGACATCACCAACACGCCCGGAGCCATGGAGCGCGAGCCCGCATGGTCGCCGGACGGGCAGTCGATTGCGTACTTCTCAGATGAGTCGGGAATGTATGCGCTGCACGTGGCGCCGCAAACGGGCAATGCGGTGGCTGGAACGCCGGCGGTCAAGAAATTCGCGCTGGGCCAGGAGCCGGCATACTTCTTCGGAACGAAATGGTCACCGGATTCGAAGAAAATTGCGTTCTACGACAACCACATGAAGACCTACGTGCTGGACACGACGAGCAGCAAGCTCTCAGTCGTGAACGACAAGAACGTTTTCGGCGGCTTTTCGAATCGGGAATTTGATCTTGCATGGTCATCCGATTCGAAGTGGATTGCCTATGCGCGATCGATGCCGAATCATCTGCACGCAATCTTCCTCTACTCGCTGGATTCGGGACAGTCGACGCAGGTGACGAGCGTGATGGGCGAATCTCGTCTGCCGGAGTTCGATCGCGAAGGCAAATATCTCTACTTCATCGCCAGCACGAATGCGGGCCCCACGTCGGACGGGCTGGATATGACGAGCGACCTCTACCAGGTCACTTCGCATATCTACGCCGTAACACTCGCGGCTGATACGGCTTCGCCGATTGCGCCGGAGATGGATGACGAGAAGAATCCGGCAGACGACAAGAGCAAGGATGCGGATAAATCCGGCGAGAAGAAGGATGGCGATCAGAAGCCCGCTGATGCGAAAGAAGGCAGCGGCGATGAAAAGCCGCATGCGAAACCGGCTCCGCCGAAGCCAGTGAAAGTCGATCTCGAGGGAATCGAAAAACGCATTGTGGCTTTACCGCTGCCCCCAAGCGTGTATACGGGTCTGGCTGGCGGTTTGAAGGGGAGTATCTACTTCACGGAAGATGCGGAATCGGGCAGATTCAATGGAGGTGGAGCAACCCTGAGCCGCTGGACGCCGGAGGAGCGGAAAACCGAGAAGCTGGCAGAACACGTCGAGCACTTTGAGCTCACTGCAAACGCCGAGAAGATGCTGCTGGCGCTGGGACACCCGCGTCCGGATGGAAGCGACATGCCTCCCGGCGGTGGACCGAAGCCAGCGTGGGTGATCGTGCCTGCGAATGCTCCGGTAAAGGCCGGCGAAGGCGTCCTTTCGTTTGGCGATGTGAAGATGCGTATTGATCCGCATGCCGAGTGGGCGCAGATGTATCACGAAGTGTGGCGGATCGAGCGAGCCTTCTTCTATGATCCCAATTTTCACGGCACAAACACAGTCGCCGACGAGAAGAAATTCGAGCCTTACGTCCAGTCAATTGCTTCACGCGCGGACTTGAACTACATCTTCCAGGAAATGCTGAGCGCATTCTCCGTCGGGCATCTGCGCGGGAATGGCGGGCAGATTCCGAATGCGAAGAAAGTGCCGGGAGGCTTGCTCGGCGCGGACTATGGGATCAAAGGCAATCGCTACTGCATTACGAAGATCTACACCGGCGGCGACTTCAATCCACGCGACAAAGCTCCGCTGGCGCAACCGGGACTGAACGTTAAGGTCGGCGACTGCATACTCGATCTCAACGGACAGGAACTGACTGCAGATTTGGACATTCAGCAACCTCTTGAAGGCACCGCCGGCAAGGTGATCAGTGTGCGGATCGGGAATGCTGACGGGAAGAATGCTCGCGACATCTCCGTGACGCCGATTCCGAGCGAAGCTGCTCTGCGCAATGTGGACTGGATCGATAGCAACCAGAAAAAAGTCGATCAGTTGTCCGGCGGCAAGCTGGCCTATGTCTATCTGCCTGACACTGGAGAGGGCGGGTTCACCAATTTCAATCGCTACTACTTCGCACAGACCGACAAGCAGGGCGCCATCATCGACGAACGCTTCAATGGTGGCGGTCAGGTCGCGGACTATTTCATCGAAGTACTGGGCCGGCATATCGAGTCGTACTGGGCGCCGCGGTACGGCAAGATCGAGCACACGCCAAACGCGGGTATCTATGGGCCGAAGGTGATGATCGCGAATGAATTCTCGGGATCCGGAGGCGACGCCCTTCCCTGGCTGTTCAAACAGGCAAAGCTCGGCCCGCTGGTCGGCAAGCGGACGTGGGGCGGCCTGGTGGGAATCGGTCCGATCCCGGTGCTGATGGACGGAGGACACGTAACGTCGCCGAGCGTGGCGTTCTTCTCGCCAAAGGGTGAGTGGGACGTCGAGAATCATGGTGTGGAACCGGATTACCCCGTTGAGCAGGATCCCAAGGCAGTGAGCGAAGGTCACGATCCGCAATTGGAAAAAGCAGTGTCGCTGGCACTGGATGACCTGAAGAAGCAGCCGGAGCACGAGACGCAGCGGCCGGTCTATCCGAATTACCACAAAGGCCGGGAATAGGGAGCAGTGGCTTGGATAACTCGCCAGGAACTTCCTTTTCACTCGTCGCTGCGCTGGCTTTTTGTTTCGTATTCTCAGTCTCACTGGAGGCTCAGCAGAGTTTTACGATTCGGCTACTTCATAGCAAGTCTGGTAGACCGATCGCGAACCAGAATGTGACTGTGCGATGGGGCGATGAATTCGACTCTTCAGTAATCGTCCAGATAGATGCGCGAGGTATTGGAACGGTCGAGATACCAAAAGGAATTGATGCTTTTGAAATGGTTGAAGGTCCTCGAAAGGGGAAGGAGTCTTATCGGATAGCCTACGGAGACTGCAATAAGCAGAGGACGGCAATTCGCATCCGAAATGTCCTGGAGAACGGAGTAGATCCGGGCAACGAGTGTGGAGATAGAAAATATCTAGTACACCCGGGCGAGGTCGTTTTCTGGTGTTTGCCGCGACCCTGGTGGAAGCCGGACTTTCAGTAACAGGAGCAGTGTTTAATCCTCAATGCCAAGAATCGCATTTGAACAGGTAGAACATCGTCTCGCAGAGGTGCTGCGTTCCCTGGGCTTCAGCGAAGAGCGCGCGCAGTTGTCGGCGCGTTTGTTTGCGGAGACGACCTGCGATGGTGTGTATTCCCACGGTGTGAACCGCTTTGCGCGGCTCGTGGCAACGGTGCGCAACGGAAGCGTCGACCCCACGGCGGAGCCGCGTGTCGTCACTCAATTCGGTGCAATGGAACGGTGGGATGGGCAACGCGGACCCGGGAACCTGAATGCGCAAGCCGCGATGGCGCGAGCTATCGCGTTAAGCAGCGAGCATGGCATCGGCTGCGTGGCAATGGCCAACACCAATCACTGGATGCGCGGCGGAACCTACGGCTGGCAGGCGGCGGATGCCGGGGTGATCGGCATCTGCTGGACAAACACGATGCCAAATGTACCCCCGTGGGGCGGAGCAGAGCCTGCGATCGGAAACAACCCGCTTGTCATTGCAGTGCCACGCGCGAACGGGCACGTGGTGCTTGATATGGCCATGTCGCAGTTCTCCTACGGCGCGCTGGAGAGCTATCGGCGGCGCGGGGAACGATTGCCCGTCGAAGGTGGATTCGATGCCGAAGGCAAACTGACTCGCGATCCGGAAGCGATTGAGAAATCGCAAAGGCTGTTGCCAATCGGGTTCTGGAAAGGATCGGGCCTGGCGGTCATGCTGGACCTCATCGCAGCGATGACCTCGCTAGGCAACGCCACACATCAGATTGAGAACGACTCACTGCGGGAAACAGCTTTGTCGCAGGTGTTCATCGCGATTGATCCGAAAAATCTTGGCGACACTGCGCGAATCGAGCAGATCGCCGATGAGGTCGTCGATTCCCTGCACCGTTCACGACCGGCTGTCGAAACTAAGGCCGTGCGTTATCCGGGTGAGAATACGCTGCGACTGCGGGAAGAGAATCTCAGGCTTGGGCTGCCAATTGACGAAGGTATTTGGAAGGAGATTCTGAAGATGTGACCGAGTTGACGCGGCGAAAACTTCAGCATTTCCGCCTGCAAAATGCGTCCGGGTCGGCTGAGCTTCACTCCGCTGGATGAGGCTTGTACTGCGGATATTTCTTCAGGATCGCCTCCATTGCGTTCACATCGCGGATGAATTCATCGTAATGGAATGCGCGGAACGCTGAGTTGCGAGAGGTTTCCAGCTTCTGCCACTCAATGGCATCGCCGTCGTTCAGCTTGACTCTGCCTGGTCGTGCGTCTTCTGAAACGGCTTGCCGGAATTTGGACTCCGCTTCCAGAGCGGACGCGACACCCGCAGGCCAAGCCGGGAGCCTGTCGCTCGCCTTCGGTATTGAAGGGAATGGATTGTGCGGCTCGTCCTGGTACCAGAACGCAGTCGAGCTGTAGTCATTTTCGAAGTTGTTGTTGTGTCCATGCTCAATCGTCACGCGAAGGGATTTCTTGAACCGCACCGGATCGTTCACATAGAAGCGGTACATCTGATTCTTGCCACCGAATGGAGCCTTGTAGTTTTCGATCAGGTAGAAACCGGTGTAGAGACCCCAAAATTCCTTGTCGGGACAACAGCCAGCATTGAAAACTTCTTCGTGTCCGCTTCCCGGATACGTGGCTGGCCACTTTTGAGCATCGACGAAGATCATGTCATCGCCTTCGCCATACCAGCCGCCTGCGAGGTTATCGACTGTGAGGTACAGCCCCACGAAGTTGCCATGTCCGGCGGCATCGAGGATAACGTAGTTGTCGGCACCCGTCGTGTTTCGAGTGTTGTTCGCACCCAGTTGCGTGTTCTTGGGAATCTCGGGTTCCACATGCGCTTTGGCCACTCTCCGCCACTGCGCATGGAAGCGCCCGGTATTGGGCGGAAGTTCGCCGTCCGGGTACTTTTCGTAGTCGAAGTGATACCAGACGATCAGATCCTTCATGCCGCCGTCGTTCTCAAGCGTGATGCGGGCACCTTTCGCGAAAGGCATAGGGAGGTAGGAAACCATGGCATCGAAATCGAGTCCGCGCATGCCCGGATTCACATCCATTGCAATTGAGTGGAAGTAGCGGAGCGTTCCCAGCCCTGAACCAAAGAAGTCGCCGAGCGGAACCTCAACGCACGGATCGGTCTGACCGTCCCAGTAGATGCGAAGAATCATTTTCCGATATCGCATCCGATCGCTGGAAAGTGGGGCGAAATAGAAGCGCCGAATCACACCGGCGCCAGGAATTTCGGCAAGGGTCCTGGTCTCTCCCGGGGCGATCTGCACAAAATCATAGTTCCCGCCCGTTCGGTCCCAGGAAGAGATACGGGCTGTCGTCGTGTTCTGAAGATGAAACAAGCCATCCAGCAGGCCTCCTGTGTATTGATCCTGCTGAGCATGCAAGCTGACTAGGAAGAAGGCGAAGAACAGGGTAACTGAGGACCGGCGGATCATGAGTGGCTCCGATGCAGCAATTTCGGTTGATTGATGACGGTTCATTGTATGCGGGAAGCAGGTCGAGAGCTGCATGGCTCTTAACCTGCTATGCAATTTCAGAGTCAGGGAGTAATCTTTCAAACGATTCTGAAGCGCTGGCCGGAGGAACTATGAACAGAAGTGGATTTGCAAGGTTCGCAACAGCCTGCATTCTTGCGACGGCAACGATTCATGCACAACAACCGCCGATCATCGACCGGGCAGCGTTCTTCGGCGAGATTCAGATCGCGGGAGCGCAGATTTCGCCCGATGGTCAGTACCTTTCTTTTCTGAAGCCTTACAAGGGCACGCGCAATATCTGGATCAAGAAGGCTGGCGAGCCTTTCACCGCAGCCCGGCCGATGAGCCATGAGGCGACCCGCCCGGTGCGGCAATATTTCTGGAGCCGCGATTCGAAGTACCTGCTCTACGCACAGGATGCGGGCGGCGATGAAAACTTCAATGTGTACGCTATCGACCCGACGCAGGCCGCAGATCATGCGACCGGCACACCGCCCACGCGCGCACTGACCAGCTACAAGGGGGTGCGGACGATGATCTATGCGGTACCGAAAGCAAAGCCCGACACGCTTTATATCGGATTGAACGATCGCGATCCGAAATGGCATGACTTGTACGAACTATGGATTTCAACGGGCGAGAAGAAGCTCGTAAAACAGAACACAGAGCAGATTGCAGGATGGGATTTTGATCATGACGGAAATCTGAGGATTGCTGAGCGCACCAACAAAGCGGGCGACTCGGAGATCCTGCGTGTGAATCCGGACGGATTCAAGCTGATCTACAGCTGCTCGGTGCTGGAGTCATGCGGCGTAGCGGGTTTTGACGCCGAAAACAAACAGGTCTACCTGGTCACAAATAAAGGTGAGGTCGATCTGACGGAAATCGAGATGCTTGACCCGGCAAGCGGCAGCACAAAAAAGTATGAAAGCGATCCGGAGAATCGTGTCGATTCCGAAGGACTGCTGCAGTCCGATGTGGATTACCACGTCTTTTTCACGCGATACACGGACGACAAGGCACGACTCTACTTCAAAGACAAGGCGTTCGAGAACGAGTACAAGTGGCTGCAATCGAAGCTGCCGGGTAAAGAGATCAACTTCGGCGCACGATCGAAAGACGAGAACATCTGGATAGTCAACGCGGGCAGCGATACAGAGCCCGGCGAAACGTACGTTTGGAACCGCAAAGCCAGGAAGCTCGATCTGCAGTACCGGATACGCGAAGAGCTGCCGCGCGACGCCCTGTCGGAGCGCAAGCCGTACCAATACAAGTCGTCTGACGGCCTCGAAATTCATGCGTATTTGACTTTGCCAAAAGGTCTGCCCACCAAGGGACTGCCGCTGGTGGTGTTTCCGCACGGGGGGCCGTGGGGACGCGATACGTGGGGTTACGACACTTTCGCGCAGTTCTTTTCAAATCGCGGGTATGCGGTGCTGCAGCCAAACTTCCGCGCATCCACGGGCTACGGCAAGAAGTTTCTGAACGCGGGCAATGGCGAGTGGGGCCGCAAAATGCAGGACGACCTGACCTGGGGCGTGAAAGCGCTAATCGCGGACGGAACAGCCGACGCGAAGAAGGTTGCAATTGCAGGGGGCTCTTATGGCGGATACGCGACTCTGGCCGGCGTTGCCTTCACCCCGGACGTCTACGCCGCAGCGGTAGCCATTGTTGCTCCATCGAACCTGATTACGCTGCTCGATGCCATTCCGCCATACTGGGAGGCCGGACGCAAACAGATGTACACGCGCATGGCCGATCCGACCACTCCCGAAGGCAAGGCGCTCCTGATTGCGGAATCGCCCTTGACTAAAGCGAAGGACATCGTGACGCCGCTTATGGTGGTTCAAGGCAAAAACGATCCTCGCGTGAATATTCGCGAGAGCAACCAGATTGTTGCAGCGGTTCGCGACAACGGAAAACCCGTGGAGTACCTCGTCGCTCCAGATGAGGGACACGGATTTGCGCGACCAATCAACAATCTCGCCATGGTCACGGCAATCGAGGAATTTCTGCCGAAGTACCTCGGAGGGCGATACCAGAAAGAGGTTCCGCCGGACGTGGAGGCGAAGCTGAAAGAGCTGGTCGTCGATCCAAAAACAGTGAGTGGCGAGGTGCAGTTGAAAGGATCCCTCGCCCCCGACGCCAAGTAGGGCCGTCGCCTATTTGACCCGTCGCGAACCAGCAATAAGGATGTCGACCAGCCTTCTGGCGCTCTGCTGCCAGTCAGGGCCGGCCTGTACATGCGCCACACCGATCAGCGCCCGCAGCAGGTCGAAGGGCTCAACATCCTTGCGGATGTCGCCGCTCTTGATTGCCCGCTTCACCAGCGATTCAATTGCTTCCTGGATCTGGCTGCGAGAGCCTTCATAGAGCCTTGAAGGTCCGCCGACAATGGAATTCAATGCCGGAGCGATGATCAGCTTCGCGGCAATGTGATCGACGAAGAGCAGCATCCAGGCGCGGAGTGCCTCAAGTGGTGGATTCTGTTCGGAAAGCCTTCGTCCCGCTGCTGCGATCTTCTCCACTTCGCTTTGATACACCGCTTCGATCAGGGCGTCTCTGGTAGGAAAGTGGCGGTATAACGTTCCCGGGCCCACGCCGGCTGCTCTGGCGATCTCGTCCAGACTGGCGTTCGCGCCGTGGCGGGTAAACTCGTCTTTCGCCACTCCGAGGATGCGCTCGCGGTTGCGTTGGGCGTCAGTACGGGGTTTTCGCGGCTCGGCTTTTGAATCTTTCTTCGGCATTTAAAAAAATCTGCAACCGGAGATATCCTCCGGTTATCTACTCTTTCGGAGACACTCTCCGTTTTAGCTTGCCTGCTGCTCTTCGTCAAGAGAGAGCGCAGACGAGAAGACGAACGATGACGCCGGAGGAACTGAATGACCCAGGAAAGAACCTCGAACAACATGTTCACCTTTTATGGAGATTCGCCGACCGTGAACCGCGTAGGCTACGGAGCCATGCAGCTCGCGGGACGGGATGGCGACAAACTGGTGTGGGGTCCGCCACGCGACGTAGACGGAGCAGTTGCCCTGTTGCGGGAAGTTGTCGCAAGTGGTGTGAATCATATCGATACATCTGATTTCTATGGTCCTCACATCACCAACCAGATCATCCGAAAGGCACTTGCTCCCTACCCTGAAGATCTGGTCATCGCCACCAAGGTCGGAGCGCGGCGCGGCGATGATGGATCCTGGATTCCCGACTCCTCGCGCGACGGGCTGACCGCGGCGGTTCATGACAATCTGCGAAACCTGGGACGTGATGTTCTGGACATCGTCAACCTGCGACTCATGTTCAGCATCTACCAACCGGCGGAGGGTTCGATTGAAGCCCCGATCACACTGCTGGCCGAACTTCAGCAGCAGGGACTGATTCGTCATATCGGGCTCAGCAATGCAACCCCCCTTCAGGTGAAAGAGGCGAGACGGATTGCTCCGATTGTCTGCATACAGAATCAATACAACCTCGCGCATCGAGGAGACGATGCGTTCATCGATGACCTGAACCTTGACGGCATTGCTTATGTTCCATTCTTTCCGCTGGGCGGCTTTAGTCCCCTGCAATCAGAGACGTTGTCTCGAGCAGCATCGCGTCTCGACGCCACACCCATGCAGGTTGCGCTTGCGTGGCTACTGCAGCGCTCACCGAACATTCTGGTGATTCCGGGAACATCCTCGGTTGACCATTTCCACGAGAATCTCAAAGCTGCGACGCTGCACATTCCAGCCGAGGTGCTCGCAGAGCTTGACGCCGTTCCCAACAAACAGGCTGCGGCTTCATCGGCAAGCCATCGATAGCAAGCGCGTTCTCAACATCGACAAATCAGATTTGGAGAAATGATATGCGTGTATTCGTTACAGGTTCGAATGGTTTCATTGGTTCAGCCCTTGTCAAAAATCTTATTGACGCCGGTCATGGCGTACTTGGTCTGACCCGCAGCGATGCGGGCGCTCAGGCGCTGATTGCGGCGGGCGCGGAAGTACACCGGGGGAGTCTCGAAGATCTGGAGAGCCTTCGCAGCGGAGCAGCCGCGGCCGACGCGGTGATTCATACCGCCTTCAATCACGACTTTTCCAGGTTTCAACAGAACTGCGAAGAAGATCGGCGCGCCATTGAAGCGATGGGCGATGTGCTCGTGGGATCCTCTAAGCCGCTTATCGTCACCAGTGGTCTTGCGCTTCTCGCCCAGGGGCGCGCGGCGACGGAGGACGATCCGCCGGCTCCGTTGTCGCCTTCGTACCCACGCGCGTCAGAGCACGCTGCGGCGGCACTGGAGAAGCGCGGCGTGAGGGCCATGGTTGTGCGCCTGCCGCAGGTTCACGATACGAGGAAACAGGGACTGGTATCCTTCGCGATCCAGGTAGCCCGCGAGAAGGGCGTCTCGGCATACATCGGCAACGGTAAAAATCGATGGGCTGCCGCGCACCTGCACGATGCTGCCAGGGTCTACAACCTTGCCCTTGAGAAAGGTCACGCAGGCGCACGATACCATGCAGTAGCCGAGGAGGGTGTCTGCGCAAAAGACATCGCAGAAGCGATCGGCCGCGGACTCAACGTGCCGGTGAAATCGATATCGCAGGAGGAAGCGGCTGCACACTTCGGCTGGATCGGCGGATTCTTCGGGTTAGACCTCGTCGCTTCCAGCGCGAAGACCCGAAACGAGCTGGGCTGGAATCCAACTGGCCCCACTTTGCTCGACGATCTCGAGAAAATGCAGTATTCCTAGGCCAGCCACATAAGTGGCATTTTGCGCGAGGCCGTGCCACTCATTCATCCATTGCAGTTTAGAACCTTTCGAACTGACGCAAGGAGAAGAACATGACCGATAAAGTTGCCATCATCACGGGCGGAAGCCGCGGCCTCGGCCGCAACACTGCCACCAATCTGATCCAGCGCGGAGTGGATGTCATCTTCACGTATCGCGCGAACAAGGAAGAAGCGGACGGGCTGATTCGCGAAGCCGAAGCGGCGGGAAGGAAAGCGGCAGCCTTTCAACTCGATACCGGAAGTGTCGGCGCGTTTGATGGCTTCGTTGCCGAGGTTCGCAATGTTCTCCAGGGCTGGGGCAAGGAACGCTTCGACTTCCTGGTCAACAATGCGGGAAACTCGCTGCACGCCGACTTTGCCAAAACGACAGAGGCCCAGTTTGACGAAATCTTCAACGTTCATGTGAAGGGTGTCTATTTCCTCACACAGAAACTCCTTCCCTTGATGAAGGATGGAGGCCGGATCGTGAATGTTTCTTCGGGTCTCGCTCGAGTATCGCTACCCGGAAGCTCTGCCTATGGAGCCGCGAAGGGAGCCGTCGAGGTGCTGACGCGCTATCTCGCGAAAGAACTTGGACCGCGCAGAATCACTGCTAATGTCGTTGCGCCTGGAGCCATTCAAACCGACTTCAGCGGCGGCATGGTGCGGGATAATCCCGAGGTCAATAAACGTGTCGCAGACATGACGGCTCTCGGACGACCCGGCTTACCGGACGATATCGGGCCGATGATTGCTTCTCTGCTTGCGGATGAGAACCGGTGGGTGAACGGACAGAGAATCGAGGTTTCGGGCGGAATGCTGCTCTAGATCCAAAAACTACTCTCAGCGAACCACGTTCTCCTTCGGTTTGCCGAGACGCATGTAAATGCCGACGATGGGACCGTAGACGTTAATCCCGAAATCTTCGTAGCGCGGTTCTGAGAGGTAAAAGTTGGAGACGTGCATGTAAGTCACGCCCCCCGCAACGGAGTAGCGCGGGCTGAAGTTGTAGCGTGCGCCGCTGCCCACCATCAAGGTAAAGGTCGTGTTCTGTCCTTGCGCGAACTGCACACCCTGCGGTCCTTTCGCATTGATGTTGCCGATTCCACCGCGCCCTTCGACGTATGGAACGATTCGCGAGCGCGGCGGAATGAAGTTCCGTCGGATTCCATAATCGAACGCGAAGTACCGTGTCTCCGGACCGCGCGGAATCGCCGTATAGGATCCGCTGAAAGAAAAGTCAGTGTTGCCGCGAAAAATCTTCCATCCCCAGATGTTGTCGAGTTGCCAACGCACCGACGCGATATTGGGTGCGAGCGTGTAATGCAGAGGCCACGCGGCGAAACGGCTGCCAACGAGAAAGTCGAAAATGAATGGGATGTTGTAGGGGAGCCAGCCCGTTTCAACCGAGTACTCAAGCTTGTTCTTGTAGTAGATGTTTCGGTTGAAATCTGGCCTTTGTGGCTTACGTCTCGTGAGTAATACGGCGCTTTCGGTCGTCTCCCTGTCGTCTTTCAAATTCTCGGCACCCAAAATGCGAGGCTGACAATCGGCGGGGCTGCAGTCCATCGTCGTCGACTTAGCATTCTGCTCGTCGGAAAGAGGATTCTGGTTAAGGCCACGCGCCGAAGGCGGCGCAGCACAAACAACCACCGATATGAGACAGCACCACAGGAACGATTTCATCCCGCCTCTGAAGGAAGGGGTAAGTACGGTCGCACCAATTGCCTCTTCTTGGATGTAGAGGACCTCCCGATGGTTGGAGCAGATCGGTTATTGGCCTCGCAGCTGACCCGTATTGCCCGACATGGGCTGGTTGCCCTCGCTCATGATCTGTTCAAGATCAATAGCTGCCCTGGCGTCACAGGGACTATGCTGAACGGCATGCGTTTGCCGTTGCTCATTGCCGCTCTAATTCAACTCAGCACCCTTCCGTCTGCGTGCGGCCTGGTCGCGCAGCCCTCGTTCGAGGTTGCGTCGGTGAGGCCCAGCGAGCACGAAGTGGGGCCGGACTACAACAACCAGATCACGTATTCCGGCGACCGTTTCACGGGCAAGAACGTTACGTTGAAACGCCTGATCGCCGAAGCTTGGCATTGCCAGATCAATCAGATCACCGGGCCGCCATGGATTGATCGCAACGAATTTGACGTCGAGGCGCGTTTGCCTGCCGGTACTGGCAATGAGCAGATCGCGCCCATGCTTCGCAACCTTCTGGTCACTCGCTTTCAGTTGAAAGAACACAGCGAGTCGCGCGAGATGCGGGTGTATGAACTGACAGTCGGCAAGGGTGGCCCAAAGATTCAGCCGGCGAAGCCCGGAGCGGCTGAGAATCCGGCGGGATCGGGCTTTCACTTCCGCGGAAACATGCGCCAGTTTGCCGATCTTCTCGCTGTCCAGTTTTCAATTCCTGCCGCGAGCGATCCAAACACGCCTGTGCGAGCCGGCGGTACGCTAATTCCCGTGCTCGACAAGACGGGACTAGATGGAACCTATGACTTCAGCGTGGATCAGCGCCCTGAACCGGGAACGGACGCATTCACAGGCTGGAAGAGGACGCTTGAAGACCAGCTCGGACTGGAAATCGCAAGCCGTAAAGCCGAGGTTCCGATAGTGGTGGTTGACGAGGCTGCGAAAGTTCCTACAGCGAATTGAGATCGGCGCGATTCTCAGAACCCCATGATGTTGTAGCCGCAGTCGACGTAAATGGTCTCCCCGGTTACTGCACTGGAAAGGTCGCTGGCGAGGAAGAGAGCGAGGCCGCCCACTTCGAGCTGGTCGACGTTGCGCTTGAGCGGGGCACGATCGGCGGCCATCTTCAGCATGTCGCCCAGGGCTCCGATGCCGCGGGCGGCGAGCGTCTTGATCGGCCCGGCGGAGATGGCGTTCACGCGAATGTTTTTCGGGCCGAGGCCAGCGGCCAGGTAGCGCACGCAGGATTCAAGCGAAGCTTTTGCCAGCGCCATCACGTTGTAGTTGGGCACGACTTTCTCGGCAGCGAAGTAGGTGAGGGTCATGATGCTGCCGCCTTCCGTCATCAGGGGAGCAGCAGCGCGGCTCACAGCGATGAGCGAGTAGACGCTGACATCGTGGGCGATGCGGAAACCTTCGCGGCTGGTGTTGATGAACTCGCCTCTCAGGTCTTCGGCGGGCGCGAATGCAACTGCATGCACCAGGACATCGAGCTTGCCGTACTTCTCCTTGAGTGAGGAAAACAACGCTGCGATTTCGCTGTCTACGGAGACGTCGCACTGGAACCCACTGGCGCCGGGGAGTTCGTGAATGAGGTCTTCGGCTTCGGCGCGCATGCGCTCGTTCTGGTAGCAGATGGCCATGGTTGCGCCGGCAGCGGAAAGTTTCTGGGCAATACCCCATGCGATGGAGCGCTTATTCGCCAGCCCGAAGACGACAGCGGTCTTGCCCGCCAGATTGATCATGCTTAAAGAGTTCCTCCAGTAGCAGCTACAGAACGGGGAAGCTGTTTCCCAAACGTTCTCTAGAATATCAGCCGCGCTGGACTGCTCATTTGGCAGGTTGAGCAGGCTTGAGAGCAGATGGAGGAGTCCAGTCGGGATGCTCCTTCCCGATCTCCTGACCGACTTCGCCGCCGATTCTCGCACCAAGTTGCGTCGTCCCGCCGACGATCTCACTCTGGATCGCGACGGCATCCTTCTGGAACTTCTCCTTCAGCGACGCCGGTAGTTCTGCTGTCTTCCCTTCTTTCCTGGTGGTCACGGTGTCAGCCAGCTGCCCGAGTTCATCTGCGGAAAAATGTTTTTCATACACCTGCGCGACGATTGCGACAAAGTCTTCGGGGTTGATGCGTGACTTCATCCGTTTGCGCCACTCTTCAGTGAATTCCGGTCGAATATCGGGAAACTGCGCTTTCATGGCGGCAACACCCTGATCGACCATGGTGTCGACACCGGCCGCCATCTTCTCCTTCAGTTCGAGAGCTTTTAACAGCCGCAACGCTGCATCATGAGCCGCGGGATCGATAGCAGGTGCGGTTTCCGCAGTTGGCACGGATGTCGTCTGCGAATACGCGGTACCGGCGCAGGATAAAACGAGAACGGCGCAGGCGGTTGTCGCAGCGAGAAAGCTAAGGCGTGATTTCATCGAGGCTCTCCACGGGTCGGCGGGTAAGGAAACAGTTCACATGCACACGATTCATGATCACAAATCGGTAAGGGGATTCTACCCACCTAAATCGACAAGTTGTACGTTCCCGGTGGGCCTACCAAGGAAGCGCGAACCAAGACGTTCGAACTTGTCGACAGAGTCGGTGGCGAAGCAGTGGATCTCGGTGGGCTGACCAGCATTTTGCGGAACCGAGGATGCCGCCCCGCCGTTGATAAGAAGAGCGGCAGCCTCGGCAGTGGACTCGGCGGAGTCGATTACGGTAATGCCACGGGGCGCCGCGCGTTCGATCAGGGTGCGCAGCAGCGGGTAGTGGGTGCAGCCCAGGACAAGCGTATCGGCGCTCATTCCCGCGGCGGCGGCATCGCTCGTAAGCTCGCCCAGGTAGATGCGAACCACTGCGTCGGTGACGTGGTGATTGATCCAACCTTCTTCGACGAGAGGAACGAGAAGCGGGCAGGCCTTCTCATAGGCGCGTAGATTCCTGGCGGCGCAGGCAGCTTTATAGGCGTGGCTCTGCACCGTGGCGTCCGTGGCAACAACGAGGACGTCTCCGGTTTGTGAGGCGGCCTGGGCAGCTGCCGCACCGGGTTCGATAACGCCGAGGACCGGAACCGGGACCGCGTCCTGGATTGCATCGAGTGCCAGGGCGCTTGCGGTGTTGCACGCGATGACGAGGAATTCGGCACCCTGCTCGCGGACGAGGAACTGCGTGCTCTCCGCGGCATAACGAGCAATCGTCCGTCGTGACTTGGAGCCGTAAGGCAGGCGCGCGGTATCGCCGATGAAGACATACCGCGCGTGAGGCATTCTGCGGATAAGTGCGGCAAGGACGGTGAGCCCGCCGAAGCCGGAGTCGAATACGCCGATGGTTGGGATTGAATGAGTCTCAGTCAGGGTCGAGCTCCTTCCACCGGTACGGCGTCGCCGGTCAGGTAGGTGCGGGTCAGGTCGGCATGGCCGGCGAGGGTCGGACGCTCAACTCCGTCCACGAGGAAACGAACCTGGGTCACGGCTGGGAAGTTGGCGCGCAGAGTCGCGCAGATTGAGAGAACGGTCAGCGATTCCGTTTCGAGGCCTGCCGGATGGCTTGCGGCGAAGGTCCCCGTCAGGTTGACGACCGCCAGCTGATCGCCGGAGTTTTTAGAGCCATGCACAGGCAACAGGAAAACCTGGTCGACGGATACAGCACCGCCGGAAACGTCATGGGTTGATTCGGGTGCAGCGTAGAGGTCGAGAAGTTTGCCAAGAACGGAGCGTGCCCGGGCGCCGGGGTCCGCCGGTAACGGCAGCGAGTGAACCTGGGGTACGAGGGAGTTGTCGAAGTCGTTGGCCACGACGAGGGTCGCCTGTTCGGCTGGAGCGACCGCTGGGGCGGCGGTTGGAGCGACCGTCTGCCCGGTTAGAAGGCGCTTGTGGGCGCGATCGCGAAGCTGCCAGAGTTTGAATCCCATGCCGAGAGCGGCAATGAGGAGAATCACGAAAAGGATCTTCTGGTAGCGCGGAATCACGGCTGGCGTCCTCCCGTGCGATTGGGATCGGATCGCCATTCGAGAATGGCAGCAGCGAGCGCACTGGCGACCTGAGTCTGATAATCGGGGTTATCGGACTCGGCAGTCACCTTTTTGTCGGCGTCGCGCTGCGGGCCGAGTTCGACGGCAAGAGCCGGGCAGGCCATGCTTTCGATTCCAGCCAAAGGAATTCGGCCAAGCGTGACGTTGAGGCCGGCGTGAGTGAGCGCGGAATTGACGGCACCGGCAAGGGCCAGGCTGCGCGTCTCCCAGGCCGCCTGGGCGGTTTTCCATGGCATGTATCGCGTGGGATTCGCAGGCGCAAGGGAAGAGGCGAAGAGATGAACGCCGGAGCCGCTTTCCGTCGCGTGAAGGCTGAGGCAGACAGCGGCATTCGCGTGGTTGGCAACTTCGGCACGATGGTTCAAGTCCACCGACGCATCGTTCTCGCGTGTGGTAATCACCTGGAATCCGCGGGCAGTGAGCAATGAGCGGAGACGGACGCTGATGGCGAGGTTTGCCGCTTTTTCAAGTTGTCCGCTCGAGAGGTGGGCGCCGGTGTCGTCGCCGCCGTGGGCCGCATCGATCACAACAACGAAGCGAGCGCCCGGAGCCGGTGGTGCCTGTTGGGGTGAGGGAGCCTGCTGCGCGACGGCGTGCAGCGCCAGAGCCACAAACAGCACTGTCGCGGTTCTACTCCAGCGCATAGATGGTGAGGCCGCTCAGCAGCTTCGGGTAAAAGTCGGTCGATTTCTGCGGCATCACGGATCCGGCAAACGCCACTTCGCGCAATTGCTCCATCGTGACCGGGTTGGTAAGAAACGTGATGTTGGCTTGGGCGCGCTTGATTTGGTCCACGGCTTCGCCGGCGTCGCGGAGGTACCGAATGTTGGTCTGTTCCCGGACCTTTTCCGCGTCCAGACCAAGGAGTTTGTCGAGGATGATGGTATGAAGATGGCTCAAATCGAGCTGCCGCTGGTTCTCGGGAAGCGTCGACAGGGGTTCGACGACGGCGTCTGACTTGGATCGCATCAGCAGCGCGCTCTCGCGGGTGATGGCGATGAAGGCAGTTCCCTTCTCGTTGCGCAGTGTCTCCAGATAGCTCGCAGCAGAAGCATCCGCCAGTCTCTCGACAGCAAAGTATTGCCCGGCAGCCTTGGCGAACTCGGCAGGTTCAAAGGCGGACAAGCTGTGCACAACGCGGTGCGTCGGCAGGATCACCAGGCCATCCGAGTCCATGTTCACAAAGGTCATCATTACTGCCGCTTCGGGGTGAGGCGGCAGCTGGAGGCTGTTTGCGTTGTGTTCGCTTCTGGCTGCAGGGGCCGGAGCGTGTTCTTTCGAATAGTTCAGAGCCGTCTCGTAGCGGTGGTGGCCATCGGCGATGATGAGCTTCTTGTCCGCCATGGTCGACGTCAGCATCCGGATCACGGCCGCGTCGTTGACGCGCCAGACCCGGTGCAGCACGCCGTATTCGTCGGTCACCTGGGCATCGGCCGGACCGGCGCCCTCGTAAAGAAGCTTCTCCACCGTGCCTGCGGGGTCTGAGTAGAGCATGAAAATCTGGCCAAAATGGGCACGGGTGGCCTTCAGCAGATTCAGCCGATCGCTCTTGGGCTTGGAAAGGGTCTGTTCGTGGCGGAAAACGACCTGGTCGGCGTAATCATGGAGTTTGCCCAGGGCAATAAAGCCGCGGCGCTCCTTTACCTCATCAGAGCCGGGAACGCGGAATCGCTGCGAGTAGGCGAAAATGCAGGGATCCCTTTCCTGAACCAGAACGCACTGCTCGCGCCATGCCCTGAAGTCGCGGGCGGCGCGTGTGTACACATTCTCCCCACCTTCGGCATCAAACAATTCGGGCAGCCCAAGGATAATGCGGACGAGGTTGTAAGGGCTGCGCTGGTAGTA